>Ga0209651_1000093_pt1 | contig 30492 bp, 29 predicted proteins | sample LauGreFBDMM110SN_2_FD_188216 | JGI IMG/M metagenome (GOLD analysis project Ga0209651, IMG submission 188216) | Freshwater lake microbial communities from Lake Michigan, USA - Fa13.BD.MM110.SN (SPAdes) (version 2) | ecosystem: Environmental > Aquatic > Freshwater > Lake | place: Lake Michigan... | reverse complement strand
TTTGATAATCACTTTCTGCCTTAAATTGATCACCTGCAAGTGCCTGCTTTAATTGGTTGAGATCAGTGATGCATCTGCCACCACCATAGAGTTTATTAAAGGCAGTGATCTTTGGATCATAGGAGATCGCAATATAAGGGCGCTTAAATGCGTAGGCGATGATGGCGCCATGTAGTCGGGTTGTAACCACATAATCACAATCTTGATACATCTTAAGAATTGCCTTTAAAGGCGTTTTTTTAGTTTCAATGTTTTCTGTGAAGAGGTACTCATATCCAGCTGATTGAATAATTTGTTTAATTTGCGGAGTTGTTGAGGTTGGCTCTAAATCAACGTGGGATGAGTGCAGGATCTTTTTACCACCTTCACTTTTAGCTGCTACTGAAAAATTATTAGCGATATAGACCAAGGTTGGGCATGCGGTAATTGAGATATTTGGATCTAATTGATAGAAATCTCTGGTGAGCTCATCTCGCACATTTGCAAGCTTTGCTTTAGCAAATACTGATTGGACTACCGCTTTTGGCACACCCTTAACTGAATCATTATCTGGCAGGCAGACTCCAATACCCCAAATGGTGATTGGCAACTTACAGTTTTTATCAAGATCTACCCAAAACTTTTCAAAGACAGCATGTAATAACCCTGCGCCACCAACGATTACTTGAGTGTAGTTTTTATGCACAAACTCCCAATCAACTGGGCTCTTATGGATATTCCAAACATCTAACTCTTGATCTAGCATCTGGTGAATTCCCAACACCGGTGTGTAGTTACCGATATTGCGATTGGCAGAGTAGAACTGCAAGGTACTACTTTTTACAATCCTCTTACCCTTTGAAATATCATTTAATTTAGTTAAACCAAAGCCAGCAATTAATTGTTTTAATCTACTTGCCAGCATAAGCCAAGATTACCCAACTTGTAGATTTCTTAGACAGTTTGCTTCTTAGTCTCATCTCGGTGTTTGCGAAGGTATGTCATAAAGGGTGTGCCACCAGTTCCTACTGCTGATGGATTACCAGGTGTAGCTTGGGCTTGAGCGTGAATATATGTACCTGCGTACTCAAGATGCATTGCTCTAAAACTAGCTACTAATTCAACACACTCATTAAATACTGAGGTTAATGATGTGCGCTTAGTAGTTGTAACAAAATTACGCACTGATGGACCAGCCTCTACCGCTTCAATAAATGCCACATGCTTTGGTGGCATATATGTACGCATCTCCATTAAATACTCACGTAATTCATCACGCTCGTGTTCAATGCCAAGTACACCATCCATCGCTGGAATAATGGCGCTTTGCGCTCCAGTCTCTCCTCTAAATTTTTGCCCTACTCCTTTATATTCATCCACACCTTCATAAACCACACCATCTGGCAAGGATGGGTTATTGCGCCAACCAAAGATATATGGACGCACTCGGTGGAAGTAAATATATGGATCACACCTTTCAGGCATTCTGCCCAGCACCTGATACATCGAAGCTAACGCGTTACGTAATTTAGTAAGGGCAGTCTCTAATTGATCAGCATCATTTGCTGCAACAGCAGCCTGTGCATCTTCAATTGCTTTAAGTGATTTACCAGCTTTTTTCTCAATATCGATGTGAATTAAAATAAACCACTCTTCATCTTGCCCACCCAAGAAACATTGGGCCAAGCCGATATTGCCACACTCAATTGGGCCAGATTTATCAAATCGGCGCCAATTATCTGAAGCATAACTTTGATAAGAAAGAATTGGTGGCCGGCCTACTAACTTGCCAACCTCATACCAAGGAAGAGCTAAATTTGCTGGCATAGTGGTGGCTGGGGTGTTCTCACTCCATTGATAAGACTGTCCGATATAACTTAATACCAACATTGCTCGCTGAATCTCTGCCTCACCTTTTAACTTGTCAGTATTAAATTTAGGAAGGGCTTTAACCTTTGCTCTAAAGTTTGTGCTCATTAATAACTTAGGAAGATCCTTACCAAATTGATCCCACTCCTCATTGCCAGCAGAGAGTGATTGAGCTGGTTCATATGAAGGCAGGTAGCCAAACTCTTCAGTGATTCCAAAATCTGCGATTTTTGCTGGCTTCATATTTCTCCTTGTTATTTTTCTATGAGGGCGGTGAGGGTTTCGACTAGTTTTCCTCATTCAACCATTTCCTATATTTACTTTTTCTTGACTTAGCACCCATATTAGTCAGTTGGTCTGACATTTACTAGATATTGAACGGATTTAGGTCAGATATGGGCGGAATTTCCAAAAAGCATTTTGGTAATTTACTCTGTATATATGAATAAAAAAGTGGAAGTTGCTCTCCTTAGCCAAAATGAATGGGAGAGACTAAAAGCAATTCGAATTCGTGCATTAATAGAAAATCCAGAAGCTTTTGGGGCAAATTTAGAGGAAGTGCAAGCACAATCAAAAGAAGTTTGGTTAAAGTTATTTGAAAAAGAGGATTACTTAGTCGCATCAATAAATGGTGTAGATGTTGGAATGTTATATATTGAAGTATTAAAGGGTGATCATGGCGCAACATGTTGGATTGGTGGATGTTGGACTGATCCGATTTATAGAGGAAATGGAGTTATGCGTGCTTTATTTAACTACATTGATAAGCATGCTTTAGAAAAAGATTGGGTAAGACAGGGGCTTGGGGTTTGGGTTGATAATTTATTGGCAATAAATGCTTATGAATCTTTAGGATTTACTTTTGCTGGTGAAAAAATGCCTGGCCGCAGAGAAGGTAAGTTTTTCCAGCACATGATTAGAGATGTGTCGATTTAAGTCAGATATGGGTGGCAATATTTTCTATCCAAATTCACAGGCTAGAAATACCGAATTCATAAAAATAATCAGATTGCACTGATAGGTTCCGCTGATGAAAATTAAACTAATCGCAACATCAGTACTTGTTTTATCTATTTTTGCAGGAGTCGTTGGCCTTGAAAAATACATTTCATCCCAGATTGCTTCAGGTGTAAAGCGTGAGATGCCAAATGCCTCTGGGGTTAGCGCATCTATTCCGCTAACTGATATAGCAAGCAATATAACTTCAGATTCAATCAAGTTAGCTAATATAGATATAGAAAAATACCTCTTGAAGGAAAGTAATACAGATTCTTCAATAAAAATTTCCGCAGGAAATATCAGTAAATCTAAGCCAACACTTATTGGCTCATTAGAGATAACCGCCACAATTCCAGTGGCAACTATCGCAAAGGCATCGGAGTTCGGTGATGCGCAGATTGTGGGAAATACCTTGCAGGTTGCAGCAGGAGCTGGTGGAATGGGCAAAGCAAGTCTCATTCCAAAATACTCAAATAATCAACTCTATTTTGAACTTAAGAGCGTTTCACTTTTCGGTAATGAAATTCCCGCTGCATCATTGCCAGCAGATCTTCAAACTCAGATCAAAAGCAAGAGCCAACGCAGCCTTACACCCCCTAAAGGACTTAAAGTAAAATCAGTATCACTAAGCAGCAAAGGACTAGCAGTAAAAATGTATGGCACTAATGTCCAACTTGGTAATTTAGGTTTATAGGCGAATTTGTGAAGTTTGATATCAAAAAATTACTTCCAAACAATCCCACAAAGTTTGAAGGTTTTCGAGCAATTCGTATAGTCACAGCCATCTATCTGTTAGTAATGGTGGTACGTAGTTGCATTCACCTCTTTGCAGCAGATGGCGGTGCTCAGAGCATCGCTGGTATTGATACATCCGTTGAAGGCGGAAATAACATAATTGCGATATTTCACCAATGGGGGGCAATACAACTTATTCTTGCCGTGCTCCTGTTTGTATTATTTTTCCGTTATCCAGGATTCACTCCATTGATTTTGTTAACTCTTGTCCTTGATCCTGTTATGCGCTTTATTGCCGGACAGATGATGAGTTTAACCTCCACAGGAACACCACCTGGCGAAGCATTAAACGGGGCAGCTTTTTGCTTGTTGGCGTTGTTGTTCATCGCCACTTTGATGAAAAAGAATTAGGTAACTAGAACAAGAGTAACGGGAGTTATATCCTTTTAAGATTTTACAGACTTACATCCAGAAATTAATTACCAAAGTAAGTTGCTATGCGTGATGTGTGGGCGGTGAGGGTTTCGAACCCCCGACATCCTCGGTGTAAACGAGGCGCTCTACCACTGAGCTAACCACCCGGTGAGATTGGCAATATTACTAGTAGATCAGTATTACTCCCAATCAACAGTGTTTATAAGGCTGATAGCGCCGCTTTGTAATCAGAGATGCTTCGTGCTTCACCTAATCCATTAACAATCTGCCACTTTAAATTGCCATCTTTACCAATGATAAATGTGCCACGTTTGGCGCATCCTCTGCTCTCTTCAAATGTGCCATAAGCCTTAGCTATTCCACCATGTGGCCAAAAATCAGAGAGTACTTGGAACTTATAACCCTCTTGTTCAGCAAACACCTTATTTGCATACATTGGATCACATGAGATTGAGATCAATTCAACATTATCATTTTGAAAAGCTGATAGATCATCACGCAGAGCACACAACTCACCGGTGCAGGTGCCAGAGAAGGAGAATGGATAAAAGACCAAGACCACATTCTTTTTGCCCTTATATGAAGATAGTGAGATCTTCTCACCATGTTGGTTTACTAACTCAAAATCAGGGGCAGCATTACCTATTACAAGCGCCATTTATATCTCTCCTTTTTGTTGGATTACGGTTTTGTTTTCTTTTTATTACTCCCGGCATGGCGGGCAATTAATCTTGTTGCACTCCAATCAGCACCAGCTGGAAATGATGTGGTTTGAGACATGCCAGCAGTTGGAGCTGCATCTTGAATATCACTTGCCTCAATATATCCAGGCCGGCCAACCTTTGGGGTGAAGAGCCAGATTGGTCCATCCTCGGTTAGGTAGGTGAGGGCATCTACTAACTCATCAACTAAATCACCATCACCATCTCGCCACCAAAGAATTACCGCATCTACCACCTCTTGCGCAGTTGCATCTAAAAATTGATTACCACTCTTGGTATTAATTGCAGCACGTAAAGTTGAATCACAATCTGATTGGTCAAAACCAACCTCAAGAATAAGTTGATCTTTTTTTATGCCAAGCCGTTCAACGGTGGCAGCAGGTGCCTGGGCTGAATTCATTAGGAGTAGTCCACCCAACTTTGGCGTAAGGTGCAACTCGTAAATGCTGGTTCACCCAAAATTAAGCCAGATCACGCCTAGCCCGCCTTTTAAATATGACCAAACCCCCCTTTAGGAGAGAGAATAAGCCCGTGAGTGAAAACTTTAAGGCCCCAGACCACTTGGTGGACCAATTAGTTGATACCGATCCAAATGAAAGCGCTGAGTGGCAACAATCCTTTGATGCAGTCTTAAAAAATGCGGGACCAGTCAGAGCTCGCTACTTGATGCTTTCATTACTACAAAGAGCAAATGAAAAAAATATTGGCGTCTCAGGACTTCGTACGACCGATTACATAAATACCATTCCACCAGCACTTGAGCCAACTTTTCCAGGGGATGAGTACTTAGAGCGAAGAATTAGAGCTTTTATTAGATGGAATGCCGCGGTGATGGTGCACAGGGCTCAACGACCAGGAGTTGGTGTTGGCGGACATATTTCAACCTACGCATCTAGCGCGTCTTTATATGAGGTTGGTTTTAATCATTTCTTTCGAGGCAAAGAACATGCAGGTGGTGGCGATCAAATATATTTCCAAGGACACGCCTCCCCTGGAATGTATGCCAGAGCATTTATGGAAGGCCGGCTTACTGAAAAGCAATTAGATGGTTTCCGCCAAGAGTTATCACATGATGGTGGTGGCTTATCCTCCTATCCACATCCAAGGTTGATGCCAAACTTTTGGGAGTTTCCAACTGTTTCCATGGGTATTGGACCAATTAATGCAATTTATCAAGCAAGATTTAATCGCTATCTACATGCCCGCGGCTTTAAGGATACTAGTGATCAAAATGTTTGGGCATTTCTCGGAGATGGTGAGATTGATGAGCCAGAGACGTTAAGTGCTATTTCATTAGCTGCGCGTGAGGGATTAGATAATTTAACCTTTGTAGTTAATTGCAATCTTCAAAGATTAGATGGACCAGTTCGCGGTAATGGCAAGATTATTCAAGAGCTTGAATCTGTCTTTGGTGGCGCCGGTTGGAATGTGATCAAAGTTGTCTGGGGCAGAGAGTGGGATCCACTCTTAACTGCAGACCGCGAGGGTGCGTTAGTTGATTTGATGAATAAAACACCAGACGGAGATTTTCAAACCTTTAAATCAGAAGATGGTGCATTTGTCAGGGAGAATTTCTTTGGCCGTGATCCAAGAACTGCTGCGATGGTTTCAACCTGGAGTGATGATGAGATTTGGAATCTAAAACGTGGTGGTCATGATTATCAAAAACTATATGCAGCGTATAAAGCGGCAAGTGAACATAATGGACGCCCCACCGTAATTTTGGCAAAGACAATTAAAGGCTGGACTTTGGGATCACATTTTGAGGCAAGAAACTCAACCCACCAGATGAAAAAAATGACACTTGATGATTTAAAAAACTTTAGAGATCGCTTATTTATTCCATTAAAGGATGAAGAATTAGATGCCAAATTGCCACCATATGTTCACCCTGGAATTGATTCACCTGAGTACCAGTACATGATGGATCGTCGCAAAGAGTTAGGTGGCTTTTTGCCAGCTAGGAGATCAGTTTCCAGACCATTGCCGCAACCAAAGGATGAAAGTTATGAGTCAGTAAAACGAGGCTCTGGTACCCAAGAGATTGCCACCACTATGGCATTTGTTAGATTGTTAAAAGATTTACTTAAAGATCCAGGCATTGGTAAGCGATTTGTGCCGATCATTCCAGATGAGGCAAGAACCTTTGGAATGGATTCATTATTTCCAACACTTAAAATTTACTCACCGCAAGGACAGGGTTATACAGCGGTAGATCGTGAATTGATGCTCTCTTATAAAGAATCAAAAGAGGGTGTGATCTTGCATGAAGGAATTAATGAGGCGGGCTCGGTTGCCTCCTTTACTGCAGTTGGCTCCTCCTACGCCACCCATGATGAACCAATGATTCCTATTTACATTTTCTACTCCATGTTTGGTTTCCAGCGAACTGGTGATTCATTTTGGGCGGCAAGTGATCAATTAGTAAGAGGTTTTGTCCTAGGTGCAACCGCAGGGCGAACCACACTAAATGGCGAGGGCTTACAACATGAGGATGGTCATTCAATTTTGCTTGCCTCCACAAATCCAGCTGTTATTTCCTATGATCCAGCATTTGGTTATGAGTTAGGCCATATTGTTAAAGATGGTATTCGAAGAATGTATGGTGAAAACAGTGAGAATGTTTATTACTACCTAACTGTTTATAACGAGCCGTATCAACAGCCTGCTGAGCCAGAAAATCTTGATGTAGAAAGCTTATTAAAGGGTATCTACCTACTTAAAAAACCACTTAGATGGCGACGTAAAAAGGTAGCACTTCTCGCCTCTGGAGTTGCGGTTAATTGGGCGATCAAAGCACAAAAATTACTTAATGATGATTTTGGTATTGCAGCAACAATTTACTCAGTCACCTCTTGGAATGAGCTGCGCAGAGATGGGCTAGCAGTTGACCGGCATAATCTATTAAATCCAGATAAAAAGGTAAGTGCATTTATTACTAAGAAATTAAAGAAAGAATCTGGCCCAGTAATTGCGGTTAGTGATTTTATGAGATCAGTCCAGGATCAAATCGCTCCGTGGGTTAGCCAGCCGTTTTACTCATTGGGCACTGATGGCTTTGGCTTATCAGACACTCGTGGCGCTCTTCGCAGACACTTTAAAGTTGATGCTGAATCAATTGCGGTTGCTGCCCTTTCTCAACTGCATAAAGAGGGATTAGTAAGTAAGCGTAAGGTGAAGAAAGCTATAAGTAAGTATCAGATCAATGATGTGACTGCGGCTGAGGCTGGAAATACTGAAGGTTCTGGATAAGTAAGACATTGGAATCACTAGCACTGCTTGCTACTTTGATTATCTCGTTAACTGTTTTAGGCGGGCCAATTTCCTTAGCACTTACCTTTTTACCTAAGCGCTTGTTGCCACTTGCAGTGATTAAAATCCTTGCCAGTTTAATTGCAGTAGTAGCAATATTTTTTGGAATATCCCTAATTGTCAGCGTTAATTCAATTGGTGCAAGAATCATGGGCAGCTTTGGAGTGATCACTGCTACTACTGCGATTTATCGAATATTTAAGGTAATACCAAAAATATAGTTTGTGGAGGTGCCGGGAATCGAACCCGGGTCCTCTAGCACTGCTCCAAAGTTTCTACGGGCGTAGTGCAATTAACGCTTTCTCAGTCCAAACTCTCACATGCACAAGTAGTTTGCGGACTCAGTTACAGATTTATGTCCCCATTAACCTCCGTAACACGGTTAGGGGTAAGTCCTCTAGCGACGTTAGATCCGAAGGCGAGAACAAACTTCGGGTAACGGATAACAGAGCTAGCTTAGGCAGCTAGTTGATAATCAGCGGCAGTTTTACTTGCGCTTATAGTTTGCCATGTTTTTGTGGTTAACGAGATCATCACGGCTTCCTCGGCCCGCTTGCCTTGAAGTAACGACTAAAGTCGAGACCGTTCACCCCCAAGAGTTAAGCGAAATACTTTTCTATATTTAGTTGTTTGAAAGGATTATTTTACAGGCAATCTTTAAATACTGTTAATTGCGCTACTAATCGTAATCAACATCTGATTTTTTGCGCTTACCCGTAGCAGTACTTTTGCCAGATTTACGACGTGATAACTCTCGATTAACCTCACGGGTCATTTGTTGCTCCATCAATGTATTTCGCTTGTCATGAGCTTTCTTTCCTTTGGCAACTGCAATCTCAACCTTCACTTTGCCATCTTTAAAGTAAAGTGAAAGGGGAACCAAGGTCAAGCCACCTTGTTTAATCACACCTGAAATTTGGGCAATCTCGCGTTTATGAAGAAGTAATTTACGATCGCGCCTTGGTGGATGATTTGTCCAAGAGCCTTGGTTGTACTCCGGAATATGTACTCCACTTACCCAAATCTCACCATCCTTAGCCATGGCATAACCATCAGTTAGTGATGCTCTGCCTGCTCGCAGGGATTTAACCTCCGTGCCGGTTAAGACCAAACCGCACTCATAAACCTCTTCGATAAAGTAATCATGGCGAGCACTTTTATTTTGGGCAATTACTTTTCTGCCTAACTCCTTGACCATAAGTAACCCCCCAATTCTTAATTAAGCGCTGGTGTTACACCTTTAAGTATTTACGCAGGGTCAAAACCGAGGCAATCGATGAAACAAATAATCCAGTAAAGAGCAACCAAGCAGATGTCACCCAGAGATCACGCCAAGTGAAGTAATTAGTGAAGGTTAAAAGTGGTGCCACCTTGGTATCAACAATTACTTTAAAGCCAGCTAAAAATCCAGTGGAGACCAACCAACCTAAGAGGGCTGAAAATACTCCCTCTAATAAAAATGGCAGCTGAATAGAAAAACTAGAGGCACCTACCAATTTCATTACTCCAGTCTCCCTTCTGCGGTTAAATGCAGCTAAGCGCAAGGTGTTACTAATCAATAAGGCGGCAGTTAGAACTGAGGCTGCCCCTATTACTAATGCACCATTTCTTAATACGCCAAGTAATCTAAAAAATTTCTCCAATATTGCCTGCTGGTCTTGAACAACATCAACCCCAGGCCGGCCAGCGAAAGCACTTTCAATTACTGCAAACTTTGTTGGATCTTTAAGTTTTATTCTGAAGGATTCTGGCAGCTGATCTGGTGTTACATTCTGCGCAATTGCTGATCCTTCAAATCTTTCTTGGAAACGTTTGTATGCCTCAGATTGTGATTCATAGAAAACTTCTTGCACAACAGGCAGTGTTTGTAGATCTCGTTGAATACCAATCTTTTGCTCTTGGGTAATTACCCCTTTAGCGCAAGATGAACCCTCAGAAAGTGAGCTACACAGGAATATTGAAACTTCAATTTTGTCATACCAGTAATCCTTCATCACCCTGACCTGTGAGTTAGCAAGTAAGCCAACACCAAGTAATGACAATGAGATTGCAACGGTAATTACCACCGCAAAGGTCATGGTTAGGTTTCGGCGCAGGCCGATTCCCACCTCACTGATTACAAACTTAGCGCGCATTTTCCAACCCTATCTTTCCAATCTTGAAATCAACCGGTATAGCCATAGACACCACGCGCTTGATCTCGAATTACATGTCCATCCTCTAATTCAATTACCCGTTTTCGCATTTGATCGACAATTCCAGAATCATGGGTTGCCATTACCACGGTGGTGCCCTCTCGATTGATGCGATCTAGTAATTTCATAATTCCTACCGAGGTGGCAGGATCTAGATTTCCAGTGGGCTCATCTGCAATCAAAATAGTTGGACGTGAAACATATGCCCTGGCAATAGCCACTCTTTGTTGCTCACCACCTGATAACTCACTTGGTTTGCGATCACTTTTTTCGCCAAGCCCAACAAGATCTAATACCTCTGGTACCTCTCGGCTTATTTGTTTACTTGGATATCCGAGCACATGTAAGGTGAAAGCAACATTTTCTGAAACTGTTTTGTTAGGTAATAATCTAAAATCTTGAAATACAGTTCCAACTTGGCGCCGAAGCTCTGGCACTTTATGGTTGGCCAAAGTGTTTAATTCTTTACCAGCTACATGGATTACACCAGCAGTTGGTCGCTCCTCCCGCAAAACTAATCTAAGAAAGGTTGATTTTCCAGATCCAGATAAACCAACTAAGAAAACAAACTCACCCTTAGCTATTTCTAGCGTAACTCCATCTAAGGCTGGCTTTTCCTGTTTGGCATATAACTTTGTGACACTCTCAAAACGAATCAAGATCAAAACCTTTCAGTAGCGCATTAGATGAATCTGAGACTAGTTTAGATAAGTAATCAGAGATCTTTGGTGATTTAACGGTATTTTTCATAGATTAATACTGAGAATTAGCGCTTAAATGTGAGATTACTCCCGCCCTTTGCGCCATTTAATACCTGCCTCAATAAATCCATCAATATCACCATCTAACACAGCAGTTGGATTGCCAACCTCATAATCTGTGCGCAAATCTTTTACCATTTGATACGGCGCCAATACATAAGAGCGCATTTGATTTCCCCAGGAGCCGCTGTTATCGCCTTTAAGTGCATCCATCTTTGCTCGCTCTGCCAATCTGCGCCGTTCTAATAATTTTGATTGTAAAACTGCCATTGCAGTTGCACGGTTTTGAATTTGTGATCTTTCGTTTTGGCAGGAGACAACAATTCCAGAGGGTATGTGGGTAATACGAACTGCAGAGTCGGTGGTATTAACACCTTGTCCACCCGGACCAGATGAGCGATAAACATCAATACGCAAATCTTTTTCATCAATTTCAATATGATCACTTTGTTCAACCACCGGCACTACCTCAACACCAGCAAAGGATGTGTGCCGGCGAGATTGTGAGTCAAAGGGTGAGATTCGAACCAAGCGGTGGGTGCCTTGCTCCACCGATAATCTGCCGTAGGCGTATGGGGATGAGATTCGAAATGTACTTGATTTAATCCCCGCCTCTTCGGCGTAGGAAGTTTCTAGCACCTCAACCTTGTAGTTGTTTCTTTCACAAAACCTTAAATACATGCGCATCAGCATCTGCGCCCAATCAGCTGCCTCAACTCCACCAGCTTCAGATCTGATAGTCATCAAAGCGTCTCGCTCGTCATACTCACCACTTAATAATGTTTGCACCTCTAAATCATTGATAACTTGAGTCAGAGTATCCAACTCCTTATCAATCTCTTTAAAGGCTGCAGCTTTATCACTTTCACTATTTGCTAACTCAACCATTACTGGCAGATCATCTAATCTTGATCTAATTCCATTGATTTTATTAATGGTGGACTGCGCCCTAGATAATTTACTGGTGATAACTTGCGCAGCCTGTGGATCATCCCAAAGATTTGGCACGCTGGCTTGTTGTTCTAGATCAGCGGCTGCTTCTACCAATTTAGGCAGGTTTAATACCTGTTCAATTGATTTAAGGGTGAGATCGATTTTGCTTATCTCACTTTGATAATCACGGGCGGCCATGGGGTAAGGGTAATCTAATTGGGCATGTATACCGAACTTGCGCCAACCTTACTTCGAATTGCTACTTAAGGCTATAAATCAATCTCTGATAGTGATTTAGAAAGTAACTCTAAGCCAAGCTTTGCATCACTTTCTGAAATATTACATGGTGGCACCATATGAATACGATTAAAGTTATTAAATGGCATCAAACCATTCTTCTTACAAGTCGCCACAATTTCATTCATCTTTGGACTAGATGCACCATATGGTGCAAGTGGTTGCCTGCTCTTTTGATCTGAAACCATATCTATTCCCCAGAAAACTCCAGCACCACGGATATCTCCCATAACTTGATGCTTTTTAGCCAAATCACGTAATCCAGGTCCAAGGATTTTATCGCCGATACTTGCTGCGTTTTCAACCATCTTCTCACTTTTCATTGTTTCAATTGTGGCAACCGCAGCTGCGCAAGCAAGAGGATGACCAGAGTAAGTAAGACCACCTGGAAAAACTCTTTCATCAAATGTTTTAGCTATTTTTTCTGGAATTATTACTCCACCAAGTGGCACATATCCAGAGGTAACTCCTTTAGCAAAGACAATTAAATCTGGTATTGATTTTGAGTGCTGGAAGCCAAACCATTTACCAGTTCTGCCAAAGCCAGACATGACCTCATCTGCAATCCATAAGATTTCATACTTATCGCATAGTGCACGCAAGCCATCTAGATATCCAGCAGGTGGCATTAATACACCAGCGGTTCCAGGAACGGATTCGATTAATATCGCTGCAATTGTCCTTGGTCCCTCAAAAATAATTGTCTGCTCTAGATGTTCTAATGCTCGCTGACACTCTTCAGCCTCATTAGTTGCCCAAAAAGCACTTCGATAAAGATATGGGCCCCAAAAGTGCACATGGCCAAATGAAAACTCATTTGGAAATCTTCTCGGATCTCCAGTTGCGTTAATCGCAGAACCGGTATTGCCATGATAAGAACGATAGGTAGATAAAATTTTATGTTTATTTGTATGCAGCCTTGCCATTCTGACCGCATTTTCTACACCATCTGCACCGGCATTGGTGAAGAAAACTTTCTGATAATTTCCATTTGCTACTTCAATAATTGCTTTTGCCGCTTGATTTCTTGCTTCATTTGCATGTTGTGGCGCCACAGTTGCCAATACATCTGCCTGCGCTTTAATTGCTTCAATTACCTTTGGGTGTTGATGGCCAATGTTGGTGAAAACTAATTGGCAGGAAAAATCCAGATATTTTTTACCGGTAAAGTCCCAAAAATAGGATCCGGCGCCACCAGCAACAACCATTGGTGATATCTGAGCTTGCGCCGACCAGGAGTGAAATACATTGGCACGATCATCAGCAAATACCTGCGCCTGTTTATCTGGATTATTTTCTAGATTACCCACTTGACTCCCAATCAACTAATAACCCAATCTAATCACTTATGCCCAGATTTTGGTAGGAAGGGCTGATTTCATGAGCCAATATCCTTCGGGTATTGTGTGCAAATGGAATCAATATCACATTGGATTAATGGCTCAGTTTCAACTGAGAAATCAGAGCGCACCGGTGATGTTTATAACCCGGCAACTGGTGGGATATCTGCCAAAGTTAATTTTGCAACTAACCAAACTGTAGATAAAGCAGTTGTGGTAGCAACCAATGCATTTGCAGAGTGGCGACATAGCTCGCTGACAAAGCGAACTCAGGTTTTATTTGCGTTTCGCGAATTAGTTCAACAAAACAAGGAAAAGTTAGCTGCACTAATTACCAATGAGCATGGAAAAGTATTAAGTGATGCCTTTGGTGAAGTAACGCGTGGACTTGAGGTAGTTGAGTTTGCTTGTGGAATTCCACATCTGCTTAAGGGTGGGTTCTCAGAGGAGGTATCTACTGGCGTAGATGTTTATTCAATCCGACAACCACTAGGACCAGTTGCTGTGATATCACCATTTAATTTCCCGGCTATGGTGCCAATGTGGTTTTTCCCAATTGCAATTGCTTGTGGAAACACAGTTATTGTTAAACCATCTGAAAAAGATCCAAGTGCAATTATGTTGGTTGCACAACTGCTAAAAGAGGCAGGATTACCAGATGGTGTATTTAATGTGGTTCACGGCGATAAAGTTGCAGTTGACGCCCTTTTAAATCATCCAGGGATCAAAGCAGTTTCATTTGTGGGATCAACCCCAATTGCAAAATATGTTTATGAGACTGGCACAAAAGCGGGCAAGCGAGTTCAAGCTTTAGGTGGTGCTAAAAACCACATGATCGTATTACCTGATGCTGATCTAAACTTGGCAGCAGATGCAGCAATCAATGCTGGCTTTGGTTCTGCCGGTGAGCGGTGCATGGCAATTTCAGCGATTGTTGCAGTTGAGCCTATTGCCGATAAGTTAATTGAAAAAATTAAAGAGCGAGCCTTAAAAATTAAAACTGGTGATGGCACTAAGGGTGCTGATATGGGTCCACTTGTTACCAAGGTGCATCGTGACAAGGTAGCGGCCTACATTGCAGCTGGAGAAAAAGAAGGCGCCAAGATAGTTTTTGATGGCCGAGATGTGAAGGTAGATTCTGAAGGTTTTTGGCTAGGGCCCACCTTGTTTGATCAGGTGAAACCAAATATGAGTATCTATTTGGAAGAGATTTTTGGTCCTGTACTTAGTGTAATTAGAGTAAAAAGCTATGACGAGGCATTGAAGTTAGTAAATGATCATCAATACGGAAATGGCACAGCCATTTTTACTAACGATGGTGGGGCAGCACGTCGATTCCAAAATGAGGTTGAGGTGGGAATGGTCGGTATTAACGTACCTATTCCAGTGCCGATGGCTTATTTCTCATTTGGCGGTTGGAAGAACTCTTTATTTGGTGATTCACATGCACATGGAACTGAAGGCGTTCACTTCTTTACCCGTGGCAAGGTTGTTACAAGTCGTTGGTTAGATCCAAGCCATGGTGGAATTAATTTAGGTTTTCCTCAAAATACCTAAGTTAGCCGCGAAGGGTTTTTGCTAACTCACTAAAGTCATTAACCATAAAATCTATCTCTTCTTGACCATGGGCCAAGCTAATTAGCCACTGTTCATCTAATCCTGGTGGCGTCATAATTCCATGATTTAGCGACCAAATAAATGAAAGCTCTGCTATTTGAAAATCAGTTGCTTTGTAATCGCGATAATTACGCACCGGAGTGTCAGACCAAGTAACACACCCTTTAACCCCAAAACCAACGGTATGTGCTGGTAATTCATAAGTATCGATAATCTCTTGAAACCTTGTAAGTGCTTGAATATTTAAAGATTCTGCCTTAGCAAGTGCTGTGGGTGTGAAAATTTTATCGATCGCCCTAACTGCTGCCATAGCCAGAATATGACCATTAAATGTGCCAAGGTGTGGCATACGACCATCAGTTACTGGTTTCATAAACTCTGCCTTACCACCAAATGCTGCAAGTGGAATTCCACCACCAATTGATTTAGCCAAGCAAATTAAATCTGGAATTATGCCCAATCTCTGTGCTGCTCCTTGTGGGCCTGCAGTTAAGCCAGTTTTAACCTCATCGAAAATTAAAATAATTTTGTATTGATCACAAAGTTGACGAACCGCCTCTAAATATCCTTCATCTGGTAGGACTATGCCAATATTTTCTAAAACTGGCTCCACGATAAAGCAAGCAATCGTTGAGTAATGTTTTTCAAACACACTCTCAAGTGCTGCAATGTTATTAAATGGCACTACGTAGGACTCACCTGGTACTGATGCATTTCCAATCACCGAGTTTGGCGAATCAGCAGGTCCTGCCTTATCAAGTGGTGGTTTAGTTGAAACCATCACCGCGTCACCACTTCCATGGTATCCACCTTCAACTTTTACTACACCCTCTTTACCGGTGTATGCACGAGCAGTGCGGATGGCATACATGGTTGATTCAGTTCCGGAGTTGGTAAATCTAATTTGATCAATCCCAAATCGGCGACAAAGCCGCTCAGCTGCGTCCCTTGAATCTGGAGATGGTGCGGTATACAAAGTTCCCACATCTAATGTGGCTTTCAACTCTGCCATTACTTCTGGATTTAAGTGTCCAGCCAACATCGAGCCAAAGCCCATAGAAAGATCTAACATCTTTCGGCCATCGACATCGGTCATCCAAGCACCCTTTGCAGATACGATCGATATTGGATAAGGATCAAATGATTGGAAGGTTGAATGCGCACCTAATGGAATTGATTTAAGTGCGCTCTCGTACTCAACACCTGAGCTGCGCAGGTTAGATTGATACAAAGATATCTGTTGTTCAAACAACATCGCCAAGCGATTGGTGTCAAGTGGTTTTGAATGTGTTGGTAGGGCTCTAAAGGTTTGGGGGTGGTGCGTTTGGGTTTTCATACAATTTTGAACTCTCAAAGGGTCTTATATAAGACCAAAGTTTTAGTGCACTCTCCTAATCAGAACTCTTCTTGCAAGTGAAGTTTAGCAGAATTAAAACAATAAGCAACAATCATCTGTTTATGCAAGATATTATGCGGGATTTATATTTTTTTACTAAAAAAAGTAAAAATATGTAGTTTTAAGGGTATTAAATAACTTTATAAAATCAAGTATCATCTGCATATGTTTAATAAGCGAGTTGACTTATCGTCAGAACAAATTGAGCATTTAAAAAGTTTAGTAACTGGTTTAGTTTCAACAAATGAAACTGTGTTGGCACAACATGGCAGAGATGAGTCTGCTATTCCACCAGTTAATCCATCAGCTGTAGTGATGCCACAAAGCACGGAGGAAGTTTCTAAGGTTTTGGCTTACTGTAATCAGCAAAAGATTCCAGTAGTTGCCTTTGGCGCTGGCTCATCACTGGAAGGTCATGTGCTCCCCTTATTTGGTGGTATTTCACTTGATCTAACTCAGATGAACAAGATTATTGATGTTCGGGCAGATGATTTGTTGGTAAGGGTTCAACCAGGCGTTCATCGCGTAGCGTTAAATGAAAAGCTAGCCAACTCTGGCCTCTTTTTCTCAGTTGATCCAGGAGCCGATGCAACTCTAGGTGGAATGGCAGCAACGGGCGCCGCCGGCACTACAACTGTTAGATATGGCTCAATGCGAGATAACGTATTGGCTCTGACAGCAGTTATGGCAGATGGAACAATTATTAAAACTGGTCGTGAAACTAGAAAATTATCAGCTGGCTATGACCTAACAAGATTACTTGTTGGCTCTGAGGGAACCTTGGCAGTAATAACTGAATTAACCCTTCGAGTATTTGGAATTCCAGAAAAGATGGCTGCTGCAACTGTGCAGTTTAAATCACTTGCAGATGGGGTAACTGCTGCAACAGCAATTGTTAGATCAGGCATCTCGATAGCAAGATGTGAGTTTTTAGATGCCAAATGCATTAAAAATGTTAATTCACATGATGGATTGTCATTAGCAGAGGTGCCAACATTGTTTTTTGAATTCCACGGCTCACCTCAAGGAGTGGCAGAGGATGCGCAATCTGTAAAAGATATTGTGGAGGAGTTTGGTGGCTCGGAGTTTCAGTGGAGTACAGATGAAGGTGCTAGAAGAAAATTATGGCAAGCACGCCATAACGCTTATTGGGCGGGAATTGCAGCAAATCCTGGAAAGCGTGCAGTAAGTACAGATGCAGCGGTACCGCTTTCTAAACTTGCAGAGGCGGTAACTATTGCTGAACAGGTACTTAGTAAACATCCTTATCCGTTTTCAATATTAGGACATGTGGCAGATGCTAACTTTCATTGTTTTATAGTTACTGACCCAGAAAAACCAGAGGAGTTAGAGGATGTTCGTCACATTACCCATGAGCTAACTATGAAGATGATCGAAATGGGTGGTACTTGCACTGGTGAACATGGAATTGGCTCTGGCAAAATATCGGCGCTGATAGCAGAAACTGGCGCTGAAGCGGTTAGTATTATGCGATCAATCAAGAAAACATTAGATCCAAATAATATTTTAAACCCGGGGAAGGTATTTAATTAAATGAGTGCAACTGTCTGGCAAGTAACAATCGCTGGACTTTTAGCAGTTTTACTCTTCGACTTGGCCTTAGCCATTATCAGGCGAAATAAGGAAACATCGATAAAAGAGGCAGCTGCCTGGACTATTTTTTATGTGAGCGCAGCAATTGTTTTTGGATATTCATTAGGTGAGTGGAGCACAACCCAGGCACGAGGTGAGTTTTTCGCCGGCTGGATTACTGAGTACTCACTCTCAGTTGATAACTTGTTCATATTTATTTTGATTTTAGCAAGATTTAAGATTGATAAAACAAAGCAGCAATTAGTGCTACTAGTTGGAATCATTATGGCCTTAGTGTTGCGTGGAATATTTATTGCCCTAGGTAGTGCTGCAATCTCAAGATACTCCTGGGTTTTCTATTTATTTGGTGCTTTCTTGCTCTACACCGCTTACAAGCTAGTGAGTGAATCTGGTGAAAAAGAGTGGAAAGAAGGAAAACTACTCACTTGGTTTAGAAATAAAGGAGCCTCACCAATGGCGATTGTATTGGTGGCGATTGCATTTACCGATCTGGTATTTGCCCTTGATTCAATTCCTGCGATATTTGGTTTAACCAAAGATCCTTATATTGTCTTTACCGCCAATGCTTTCGCACTTATGGGGCTGCGTCAGCTCTACTTTTTATTGGGCGGCTTGATGGGTAAATTGATTTACTTAACTAAAGGGTTAGCAATAATTTTAGGCTTTATCGGGGTAAAACTAATTGTTGAAGCCCTGCATGGTGGCGATATCCATAAAATATTTGGTGTTGAAATTCCAGAAATTTCCACACAATTCTCGCTGCTAGTCATCGTTGGAACTCTACTTATAACAACTATTGCAAGTCTTTTCGTCAGTTCTAAATCAAAGGTGGCAGAATAACCCTCATGATCGAGGGTAGTAATAAGATCCAAGTATTCAAGCCTTACCGTTCATCTTTGCCACCAATAAAGCCTTACCTTAAAGACTTTTGGCGCAGACGAGAGTTTGCTACTGAGCTATCAAAATTTTCTGACAAAGCCGAGTACTTAGAATCAAAGCTGGGCAAAGTTTGGTTAGTTTTAAATCCGCTGTTTCTAGCGGTTATTTACTTCTTGTTGGTGACAATTATTCAAGGTGGCCGCGGTCAAGGTAATGGCTTCCTCACTTTGTGCCATATTTTAATTGGGTTATTCACCTTTTATTTTGCTCAAAATTGCATCCTACTCGGGGCTGCCTCTATTACCTCAGGTGGCAGTCTTATTTTAAACCAAGCATTTCCAAGATCACTCCTACCACTTTCCAGTGCAATAAGTGCTGCAAGACAGTTCCTACCGACAATTCCAATTTATATTTTAATTGTTTTGATTGGAAAATTACTGCTTGATGATACTCAACTACCAGGACTTAATTGGAGTTATTTGCTACTACCATTTTTGTTTGTCTTGTTAGTGATAACTAGTTTTGGACTTGCGCTGTTGTTTGCCACCATGAATGTTTACTTCCGAGATACTACAAAGCTACTTTCATACATCATGCGAATCTGGCTTTACGCCTCCCCGGTTTTATGGCAACCAGATATGTTAAGTGGCTGGTACCGGATAATTCTTTATTTAAATCCACTTGGGCCAATACTTTCTGCTAATTCAAGAATTTGGATTGATGGACTACCTCCCACCCTCTTCCAATTTATCGGCTGCATATTTTGGGCATTTTTTGCATTTTTAATGGGAAGCTACTTCTTTATCTCAAGGGAGCGTGAATTTGCCGTCCGTATCTAATACAAATATTTTATTGCCAAGTAATTTGGCAATTAGAATTGAGGATTTATCTATAAGTTATAAGATAAATGTTGAATCGAAAAAAACTTTAAAAAATGCGATTATGCGTGCCAGCCGGGGTGAACGGGTTAGAACTAGAACTGTTGAAGCGGTAAAAAACTTAAGTTTAGATATTCCACACGGCTCTGTTCTAGGAATTGTGGGGGCAAATGGCGCTGGTAAATCAACACTAATGCGTTCAATTGCTGGCATCTTGCCACCAACATCTGGGCAAATAACTGTTAATGGTCGAATCTCAACCTTATTGGCATTGGGTGTTGGCTTTAACAAAGCATTATCTGGCCGAGATAATATTATTTTAGGCGGCCTTGCAGCCGGAATGAGCAAAGCTGAAATCGAAGGCCAAGCCGATGCCATTGCTGAGTTTGCTGATTTGCCTGAAGGTTTTATTGATATGCCAGTACGTACCTATAGCAATGGTATGTATAGCAGAGTGGCATTTGCAGTTGCAGTAAATATGACACCTGATATTTTACTTCTTGATGAAGCGCTCTCAGCGGGTGATGCTGCCTTCAAAGAAAAATCATTTAACCGAATGCGCCAACTATGTGATGAGGCAAGAACTATTTTGATTGTTTCCCATGCATTATCTTCACTTAATGAATTATGTGATCATGCAATTTGGATGCATAAGGGCAAAATGTTGGCATTTGGTGAGCCAGCGGATATTACTGATCAATACCTTAAGTTCTTAAATGTGGGTGAGCTGCCCTCAAGTTATGAAGATTTATAGCGGCAACGCATAAAATACTGCAGTAATCACTGCAGCCAAAGCAATTGCTTTAACAAAAATAAGTCCTGCGGTTTTGCGATCTGCTCGGCGATCCTCGGCAGATGCCACCTTTGATACCTGACCTAATTTACCAAAGTTAAATGTGCCTGCAAATCCATAAGCAAGGCAGAATTTACTGCGCGATTGAATAAAGCCAATGGCAAAAATTGCAGCTGGTATGAATATTGAAAACCTTGCTGATTTATTTTGGTCAGTTAATATTAAAGTTAAGGCAGAGATGATTGTTAATGCACCACCAAATAATGCAACTACTTGACGGCTTCTAATTTCTTGTGGTCCAAGATTGCAGGTACCTGGTATGTATTCAGAGCTCAACTACGCGTCTTCTCGCTGTTCGTCATCACTCCACACCTCGTACTCATCATTTTCAGTACGAGCAAGCCAATTAAATGCAGTTTTGATCGCACCAAATATAACTAATACCCCAGCAAGGAGTGCGAATAATCTTTTAAAGGCTCTGACCATGGGATAAATCTACACGCTTTTCATCCAGGGATAAGACTAATTACCTTCCTTTGCAAGTTTTGCCAGCGAACTCCCAGAAACTCTAAAGACGGTCCACTCATCCATCGGCTGCGCCTCGATTGATTTATAGAAATCTATTGCGCTCTTATTCCAATCAAGCACCCACCATTGCAACCTTGAGTACCCCTTTTCAATACAGATCTGGGCAAGTTTTCTTAGCAGTGCCTTTCCGTGACCTGCGCCTCTAAACTTGGGATCAACATAGAGATCCTCTAAATACACCCCATGTTTACCTAACCAGGTTGAGTAATTTAGATGCCAAACTGCAAAGCCACTTACCTCACCAGCCTCCTCTGAAATTAAGCAAAAAACCGCAGGTGCTTGCCCAAACAAAGATTGCTCTAAATCAGTGATTGATAGGACCACCTCATTTGGTGCCTTCTCATACTCAGCTAGGTCATGAATAAAACGGAAAATATTAGGTAGATCTGCAACAGTTGCTGGACGAATGATGAGTGACATTATTTAATTTTTGCTACCAGCATCGCCTGGTCAATATCTGACCAAAGATCATCTACATGTTCAATACCAACAGAGAATCTAATTAAGCTCTCCGGCACAGAATGACTTTCTGTATCCCATCTGCGCCTGCGCTCCCAAATAGATTCAACTCCGCCTAGTGAGGTGGCATTAGTTATCAACTTAGCGCTATCACACATCAAATCAACCTGTGCTGCTGTGCCCTTTGGTTCAAATGAAACTACTGCGCCAAATCCCTTCATAAATGATTTAGCAAGTAGGTGGCTAGGGTCGCTGACCAAGCCTGGGTAGCGAACTCTGCTGATTCTTGAATCCTTTGATAATCGATCAGCCAACACCATGGCATTTTCTTGCGAGCGCTGCATTCTGACTGCAAATGTTCGCAGCCCTCTAAGGGCTAGCCATGTTTCAAATGGCCCAGCAATACCACCCGCATATCTGCGAGATTGCTCTAATCGTTTATGCAGTGCTGGGTCCTTAGTGCTTAGTGAACCTAGCAAAATATCGCTGTGTCCTGATAAGAATTTAGTGACTGAGTGCATCACGATATCTGCCCCCATCGCCAATGGGTTTTGATTCATCGGAGTAGCAAAGGTATTGTCAACAGATACTCCACACCCTTTGCCTTTGGCATAGGAGATAAGTTTTGGCAGATCTACTACATCAAGTAGTGGGTTTAATGGTGACTCTAGATGCACCATTTGGGCGCCATCAATGGCTGCCATGCATTCTTTAATATTAGTTAGATCAACAAATCTAACAGTTAATTTTCCAGTGTCATGCAAATTTTTTAAGTATGTCGTCGTGCCTTGATAGCCATTTGTCGCAGCCACAATTACACCAGCTGGTGGCAACAAAGAGAGTATGGCGTTGATTGCAGCCATGCCGGAGGCAAAAATTAATGTCTTTCCACCCTCAAGGATTTCAATTGCCTCCTCCAGCGCGCTCCAAGTTTCATTTCCATATCGGGCATATCCGATTGGTCCACCTGCATGGAATGTGGAGTTTAAAGCGATTGGTGGATTGAGCTCACCATCAGCTTTCTTTTCTGGTCGACCAGCTGCAACTACTTTGGATTCAGTGGATAACTTATTCCACTCATGCGCTTGACTCATAGGAAGACTCTAGTCTTTTATGCTTTTGCTTCCAATACCAGTGCTACTGAGTTAATGCACCATCTTTCATCAGTTGGAACTGCATAACCTTCACCGCTAAAAACATGACCTAGATGTGAGCCACAGGCTGCGCACCTAACCTCAGTACGAATTCGAGGAAAAAGTGAGCGATCTTCAATTAACTCAACTGCATCTTTTTCAGTTGGTGCATAAAAAGATGGCCAACCACAACCTGAGTGAAACTTAGTCTCTGATCGAAATAACTCTGCAGTACAGGCTTTGCACTTATAAACACCGGTTGTTTCAGTATCTGTGTACTCACCAGTGAATGCCATTTCAGTATCTGCTTTACGTAAAACATTGAAGGACAATGGGTCAACTCGTTTTTTTAATTCACCCTCATCAATTTTTACTTGATACTCTTCACCTTTTGAATTAATAGGTGTTATCTCATTCATATTAGCTAAGTGTGGCCATCGGATAATTAACTCCAGTTGATGAATGGCAGTCATAGCCATTTGGATTCTTGGCGAGGTATTTTTGGTGATACTCCTCCGCCAACCAATAGGTAACTCCTGATGCTGGCAGTATCTGGGTAACAATTTCACCAATACCACTTTTGCTTAACTCCACTTGATAAATATCTTTACTTGCCAACGCCTGATTTAGCTGGTCATTAGAGGTGGTGTAGATAGCAGAGCGGTACTGAGTGCCAATATCACCGCCTTGTTGATTTAATGAGGTTGGATCATGCATAACCCAAAATTCAGCTAATAATCTTTGGTAGGTAATTACCTCTGGATCAAACATAACTTCAACTATTTCTGCATGATTTGTTGTTCCCGTGCAAACCTCTTTATAAGTTGGATCTGGCTTATTACCGCCCATATAGCCAACAGAGGTTTGAATTACACCTGCTAATTGCCAGAATCTGCGCTCTGCTCCCCAAAAACATCCATTGGCAAAGTAGGCGGTTTGACTCATTTGCTAATTCTCTCCTAATAACAATTACTTCGCAATCTTTAAGTATTCCAAGGGAAAAATTAAGGCCAATCTGCAACTGATCACCTTGCTTTTCAATTGATATTTCAGCCCTCATAGCTCAGGGGATAGAGCACCGCCCTCCGCAGGCGGGTGCGCAGGTTCGATTCCTGCCGAGGGCAGTTAGATAAGAGAATAATCTGATGAATATCTGTCAAATATTTAAACTTAGCAGCAAAATATCCTTGTTTATTAATTAGATTAAGGAGAGAATACGGGCGTTAAGTTTTTTTAACTCTTCTTACCACCTATCTCACTGAAGGAGTTGCTGCCCTATGGATTGGCGACATCAAGCTATTTGTCGCGATGAGGATCCAGAGGTTTTCTTTCCCGTCGGCAATACTGGTCCGGCATTAGCTCAAATTGAAGAAGCGAAAAAGATTTGTGCCAGATGCCCAGTCAAGGAACCATGTTTAGCTTGGGCACTTGAAAGCGGACAAGATGCTGGAGTTTGGGGTGGCTTATCTGAAGATGAAAGACGTGCAATGAAACGTCGGGCTGCACGTAACCGTGCTCGCCAAATGGAAAATCAAAATCCTTTCTAATTTACCTTAAAACTTATCTCACCTTTAGTGAGATTATCAAGACGCACCAATCTAATACTCCCGTTTAATTCATTTTTAGTAAGTGTATTTGCAATTTGCAATCCCAAATTAGCAGATTTTTCAATATTAAAATCATCAGGCAAACCAACTCCATTATCAGATACCGATACTTTGTAATCATTTCCATTTTTCAGAATTTCAACACTCAACAAATCCCCAGATTGCGACAAACCATGCTCAATTGCATTATGAATTAGCTCAGTAACAACTAGCGATAAGGCGGTTGCAGTTTTGGAATCAAAAGAACCAAAATCCCCCACTTTTTTAAATTGAATCTTCCGTGGATTTAAATCCAGAGCGTTTTTCACGATTTGCTCAAAGACCTGATCAAATTCCAACAACTCTGATGATTGATTAGATAAGGATTCATGGACAAGTGCGATGGAGGCAACTCGCCTGACCGCTTCATTTAACGCAGCACTAGCCATCGGATCGCTGACACGGCGCGATTGCAATCGAAGCAGTGCGGAGACAGTTTGTAAGTTGTTCTTAACCCGATGATGAATCTCTTTAATAGTGGCATCTTTTGTCACTAATGCTCGATCACGATTTCGTAGTTCAGTCACGTTGTGAAGCAAAACAATCGCACCAATTCGATCCTCTTTTTGAGTTAATGGAATCACCAATAAATCAATTACCGCTGCCGCACTTTCATACTCAGCTCTGCGCAAAAACTTCCCGCTAAGTGAAGTTTGCCAAGATTCATCAGTGGGCTGATTGTCCTCTTTGCTTAAGTTACTAAACACCTCACCTAGATTTTTTCCTTCGAGTTCACTCTCAAAACCGACCCTGCTTAAAGCTGATCTAGCATTTGGTGAAGCAAAAAACACCACACCATTTGTGTCTAATCTAATTAATCCATCACCAACTCTAGGCGCAGATTCAGAGCTGTAAAGGCTGTTACGAATCGGGAAATTACCATCAACCACCATCTGAAATATCTTGCGCGCAATCTCACGATAATTTAATTCTAGTTTTGAAGGTGATCGCATGAGATTGAAATTACGATGTCTTGATATCACTGCCAAACTTTTACCACCAAAAATAACTGGAATGCTTTCATCTTTTATCAATATCTCACCGACTAACTCGGGTTGGGCATCACGAATAATTTCACCCTCTGATAATGCTTGATCAATTCTTGGTCTATCCCCCCAATTAATTTGGCTACCAACTAGATCATTACTAAAGACTGTTGCCGCAGTAGTTGGTCTTATTTGCGCAATTGCTACAAAACCTTCTGGCCAAGATTTCTCATCCTTGCGAATTGGTAACCAAAGTATGAGATCGGCAAAAGATAGATCAGCTAATAATCGCCACTCAGCAACTAATTGCGCAAGGTGCTCTGCTTCATCATTACTTAATTTAGAGTTCTCCGAGATTAACTCTGAAAGGGTAGCCATAGGTCAATGGTAGAGCCACTGTCACAGCAGTTGTTTACCAATTTTGACTATCTGCTTACTAAAGGCAGTATTGCGTGAAAATGAGTATTTACTCACTGCTGCCCCTGCCAAAAGTTGTATGGAGTGGTCATATGGGATTTGGATATTTGTCCAACCGCTAACTAATTCTAAAAACTTACCTTGAATTACCCTACCTATCCGGTCAAACCTTTGCTTATTTAGTAAATAGATTATTGGCGGTGGATTTGTACCGATTTAAATTTGCTTTAAACCTCTCCGTGGCATCGCTTATATTTCTTTCCAGATCCACAAGGACAAGGAGCATTTTTAGAGGTACCACCAGAATTTGTTGGCTGAACATCTGCGGCTGAGTATTGCAGTACTGCAGCAGGTGCTGGCGCCGGTGTTAAACCTTTAGCACCAACTTCTTTGCCTTCTATTTGAACCTCAACATGAAATAAGAATCCAACTAACTCTTCTTTTATTGCATCCATCATCGCCGTGAATAGGTCATACCCCTCTTTTTGATACTCAACTAATGGATCACGTTGTGCCATCGCACGTAATCCAATTCCCTCTTGTAAGTAATCCATTTCATATAGATGCTCACGCCATTTGCGATCTAGGACTGATAGCAAGATCTTTCGCTCTAACTCACGCATTACTACTGGAGTTAACTCACTCTCTCGCTTTTCATAAGCAATCCTGGAGTCTTGCAAAATTCTTTCCAATAAAAACTCATTATCAAGTGCTACTGCGCCACCGATTTCTGCCAATAATTCTTCAGCGGTAAATGAGATTGGATAAAGTACTTTAAGTGCTGTCCACAAGGTATTTAAATCCCAATCCTCTGCCACTCCAGTAGCTGTTGCCGAATCAACATAGGCAGTAATTGTTTCTTCCAGTGACACCTCCACCAGCTCTTTAATATCGACACCTTCAAGTACTTCACGACGTTCGGAGTACACAACCTCACGTTGCTTATTCATTACATCGTCATACTTCAACACATTTTTACGCATTTCAAAGTTTAAAGATTCAACTTGGGTCTGCGCTGATTTAATTGCATTGCTTACAATTTTTGACTCAAGCGGAGTCTCCTCCGGCATACCCGCTGCGCCTAAAAATCTTTCAACTAAGCCAGAGTTAAATCGGCGCATCAAATCATCTTGTAGCGATAAATAAAATCGTGATTCACCCGGATCACCTTGGCGTCCAGATCGGCCTCTTAACTGGTTATCAATTCGTCTTGATTCATGCCGCTCAGTACCAAGCACATAGAGTCCACCTAGTGAAACCACAGTTTCATGTTCCTTTGACACAGCTGCTTTTTGTTTCTCTATCTCAGCTGGCCATGCTTTTTCATACTCTTCAGATGAGTCAACTGGATTTAATCCTTTACGTTGTAGTTCAAAATCTGCCATGAACTCAGGGTTGCCGCCAAGCATGATGTCAGTACCACGACCTGCCATATTAGTGGCGACTGTGACAGCTCCAATAGTTCCAGCTCTAGCAATAATCGCAGCCTCTCGCTCATGTTGCTTAGCGTTAAGCACCTCATGTGCGATGCCATTTTTCTTTAAAACAGCTGATAGCTCCTCTGATTTTTCAACACTTACCGTGCCAACCAAAACTGGTTGACCTTTCTTATGTCTGTCTACAATATCTTTTGCAACAGCGGTGAATTTTCCGCTCTCAGTTTTATAAATCAAATCTGATTGATCCATTCTGACCATATTTTTATTGGTTGGAATTGGGATAACACCCAACTTATAGATCTGCATAAACTCAGATGCTTCAGTCATAGCAGTACCAGTCATACCACTTAGCTTTTTATAGAGGCGGAAGTAATTTTGTAAGGTAATTGTTGCCAGGGTTTGGTTCTCATCCTGAATCTCAATTCGCTCCTTTGCCTCCAGGGCTTGGTGTAGGCCATCGCTATATCTACGCCCGGCCAACATGCGGCCGGTGTGCTCATCAACAATCAATAAGTCACCATTCATAACTACATAATCTTTATCTCGCTTAAATAATTCTTTTGCTCGGATTGCGTTATTTAAATAACCAATCATTGGAGTATTAGCTGCTTCATAAAGATTTTCAATCTTTAATGCCTCTTCAACCCTGGTAACACCCTCTTCTAGTATGCCAATCGTGCGCTTTTTAACATCAACCTCATAATGCTGATCCAAAGTTAGTTTTGAGACAATACTTGCAAACTCCAAATACCATTTAGTTGCCTTATCTGCTGGGCCAGAGATAATTAAAGGAGTTCTTGCTTCGTCGATCAAAATAGAGTCAACCTCATCCACAATTGCAAAGTTATGATCTCGTTGCACGCAATCTGAAAGTGACCAAGCCATGTTGTCTCGTAGATAATCAAAACCAAACTCATTATTTGTTCCGTAGGTAATATCAGCTGCGTAGGCTTCACGTCTTTCAGCTGGTGACATACTCGCCAGAATTACACCAACTTTAAGTCCAAGAAAGCGATGTACTCGACCCATCCATTCACTATCACGCTCTGCAAGATAATCATTAACGGTGACTATGTGTACACCTTTACCAGTTAATGCATTTAAATATGCTGGCAAAGTTGAGACTAGAGTTTTACCTTCACCAGTTCGCATCTCAGCAATGTTTCCACGGTGGAGTGCAGCCCCACCCATTAATTGAACATCGTAATGTCGCTGACCAAGAGTTCGCTTTGCTGCCTCTCTTACAACTGCAAAGGCTTCTGGCAAAATGGAATCTAGAGTTTCACCCGCTGCATAGCGCTCTTTAAATCTTTCAGTTTTACTTCTTAGGGTTTGATCGTCTAAAGCAGAAATTTCACTTTCAAATTTATTAACCTCTTGCGCAACTTTTACTAAGCGTTTAACCGCCTTGCCTTCACCAGCCCGTAAAACCTTGTCTAATAAACCCACAAAGATCCTCCGCTGGCCTCTTAAATATTATTGGTGAAAGACGATAGTGGCTTATCGTATTAGAGAATTACGCCCCACCGCACACGCAGTAATAACAGCGGTGATACTGATTTTGGCATTAGCCAGGGCCCTAACCCCCTCCTGGATGGATGCACCAGTGGTTACTAGGTCATCAATCAAGAAAAGATCACCTTTAGGAATTTCACAGTTTTTAATGCTAAAGGCACCACTTAGGTTTTGAGCTCGTTGAATGCTATTTAATCCACTCTGATCCTTAATATTTTTAGCGAGATAGAGAATAGGTGTATAGGTGGCTGAGATGTTTTCTGTTGCCAGTAATTTTACTACCTGACTAGCCAACTCACTTATATGGTCTCTACCCCGTCTTCGAATTGCAGCGGGTGAGGATGGAATTGTAGTAATTGTTATTTGTTGGGCCCAAATAGAAACTGGTAGAGCAAAAGTTATTGATCTAGCGATACAGTGAGCAAGCAGGTCAATGCAAAACTTATTAGTATTTTCTTTGGCAGATAAAATAATTCTGGCGGATTGGGGGTTATAGTTGGCAACAAAATAAAGCTTTTGCTTGCCGACAAAATTTAATTTAGGTGCTGCCTGCCAGTTTTTACCAAAGGTGTTACATATCTGAATACCAATTAAATTACAGCCTGCGCAGGTGGTGGGATAGATTAGCTCTTTTAAAGCAAGAAATGTTTTTAGCACTCCCCTGTTATAACAGGATGCCACGGCCTTATTTTTTAAACTCTATTAACTGTTAATATTAAATCATCTGGGATGAGCGCAATTGGAAAGGATTGCACTGAATCACCATTTAGTTTAGGAATTGTTAGCACAAAGTGAGCACCTTGATTAGGCATTCCCCAGGCGAGTAATTGACCTTGGTGCAATTTGGCATCTTCAATTGCAATTGACAGACCCAATCCGGTTCCACCACTACTTCGAGCTCTAGAAGGGTCCGCACGCCAAAAACGATCAAATAGATATGGTGCATCCTCTTCATTAAAACCTAATCCATAATCTCTAACACCTATTGCAACCTCTTTATCACTTTCTGCAATAGCTACTTTTATCTTCTTGCCTTCCCCATGATCAACTGCATTGGTAATTAGATTGCGCAGAATTCTCTCAATTCTTCGTGGGTCTCCCTCAACTTGAATTGGCCCATCTGGTGCGATCACCTGAAAAAGTGCCGCTTTGCTGGGATGTAAGAAATCCACTGTTTGTTTGGTTAATCCACAAATATCAAAGGTAACGACACCGAGCGCTGCTGCCTCAGCATCAAATCTGCTCACCTCAAGTAAATCAGAGAGCAATAATTCAAATCGATCAATTTGATTAATTAATAACTCACTACTTCGGGCAATATTTGGATCAAAACTTCCTTTTTGTTCATAGATTACCTCCGCTGCCATCCGCAAGGTGGTTAGTGGAGTGCGTAACTCATGTGAAACATCAGAAACAAATCGCTGTTGCAGCATGGATAAGTTTTCCAGGCGAATAATTTGTTGTTGGATAGAAACTGCCATTTCATTAAATGATTTACCCAAGGTTGCTAACTCATCATCACTAGAAATACTCATTCGGCTGGTCAGATCCCCAT
>Ga0209651_1000086_pt1 | contig 31549 bp, 46 predicted proteins | sample LauGreFBDMM110SN_2_FD_188216 | JGI IMG/M metagenome (GOLD analysis project Ga0209651, IMG submission 188216) | Freshwater lake microbial communities from Lake Michigan, USA - Fa13.BD.MM110.SN (SPAdes) (version 2) | ecosystem: Environmental > Aquatic > Freshwater > Lake | place: Lake Michigan... | reverse complement strand
TCAGTATGGATAGGATCATTGCTTTTGTTTTTTCTAAAAATTGCGTCGTAGTTGTTGCGGTATGCCGGTGCATCGCCCAGCCGGTGCCAGTCGCCTTTGTGACTCATGGCTTGAGTTTTTCGTAGGTCGCCAGCCCTGCCTCGTAGTTAGCCGGCGCGTTGCTGCGGGCGTATGTCTCATCCATCTCGGCTTTTCCGAACGCAGGGTGAAGGTGTTCGATCACGATCTCCTTCGCCTCGATCACCACGCCGTCTGCGTAGGCGCGGTCGGTAAAGTGATTGTCGCTGAACATGCTGAAAAACGCAGGTTCGAAGAGGTATCCCTGCGCCTTATAGCGGGCGCGGGTCAGGATCGCCATGCAGAGCAGGTTGTCCTCGCGATGGCCATCGCTGACTGCAAGCACCGCAGGCTTCGACGTGTCGCCAATCGCAGCCAGTATGAGTTTGTCCCAGTGCATCGGCGGCTGCCAGTCGTCACTGAGTTGGATGAGGATCTCGCCCTTGGAAAACTTTGCCGCCTCGTTCCAGGCTGCCACTGGGCCGGCACCGGGATTGATTACGCAGCGAGCGTTTGCCAGGGCGAAGCTGGCGTAATCATCCTCGTCTATGGCAAAGATATGCTCCACCGCGTCAGGATTGGCTGCGCTGCGGAGCCAGTTCATTCGACAACGCCACGCTTGCGCTGGTCGGCCTCTGGTTGCGTGCAGGAGGCTGATTTTAGCTCCCGCACGAATGAAGTGGTTAGTTTCTAGCGCATCTGCCTCTGCACGCCTTTCGTTGACCCTGAGAGCCATTCCTCGCAGCCCGATACCCAGTGCGCCGTAATATGGCCGACGAAGGTTCCAAGGCGGATTGTGAGGCATAGAAAGCCCCAGCATGGCCTCAGTCCAGCCTAGTGCTGCTAACGGGTCACAAATAGTATTAGCAAGCCCCAGCTCGCCGTATGCTTCGCGGCGGCTCGGATCGGTCACGAGTGCTTGCGTGAGCATCTGCATTTTTACGGCTTCGTCACCAGTTAGCCTAGCTAATTGAAAATACGCCTCATAAAGCTCGTTTTTGCCGACTCCATCTGTTTGCACAAATTCCAAGGCTTCGGTAATGGCTTCGGCATTACGATCCAGCGCAATCAGAGATTGGAACGTGTGGAATCGTTGGCTGATTGTTCGCTCCTCTTTAGGTATGGATTCGAGAATGCGGAGGTTGCGCTCATCCCTAGATGCGCTGCGTTTTTCGCTGGCATGGACAATCTCGGCGCCATCGAATTGCATGTGTTTCGTTCCATCATTAAATTTGAGGCATTCATGCACCGGATTCTCCCACCTTGCTGATCCTTTGCGCCAGATCCGCTCCCGCCAGTTGATTATGTTATCTTCTGGCACAACGTAGCGCATAAGCACCCCGTCAACATCCTTCACGTCGATGTCATCAAGTAACCGGCGGATCTGTGAAATGGAATCCTGCGTGATCACATCGTCGGTGTCCGCCCACATCAGCCAGTCGCCGGTCGCAAGGTCGAGGGCTGCGTTGCGGGCTGCACCGAAGTCATCGACGTGCGGCCAGTCGTGGGTGTTGAAATACTCGCCAATGACGCAGCCGCGAGCTTTGGCGATGTCCAGCGTGCCGTCTGGCTCTTGGTTGCCGCACGCTCGCACCACGATGATCTCGTCAGCTACTGGCTCGAAATGATCGAGGAAGCGGGTTATGTAGTTCTCGGCGTTGCCGGTGATGACGCACAAGCTCAATTTCTTTTTCATAATTTCTTGGGGCGATGTAATGCAAGCGGGGGGGAGCTTGCAAGGGGAATCATTCCATCTGGCTCAGGATTGCGTAAAGCTCCTTGCGGGTGAACTCCACGCCGTTGATGATTGCTCGGTGTCCGCGAATCTTCCACGGCCTGTCCACGGCTTCCTTCTTGTCGCTGGCGCGGTGGGATGCCTGCTGCACAAGGAACGCTTTCTGCTCGCCCTCGGTGCGGATACGTCCAGGTGCAAAGACCTGCGCGGCCTGCTCCTTGGTCATGTCCTTGGCCTTGACCAGCAGAACGTCCGTGCCGTCAGCAGTGTGGACGATCACCGGCACCGGCTCCTCGATGTATCGCTCTTGCAGAGAGAAGGGCAGTTTCTGGAGCTTGGCGAAGCCCGGCGAGGCAGTCAGCAGGAGCTGCGGGTGTAGCGTCTTGCGCCCCATCTGCTCGAACCGTCCGAGGATGCCAGCGTTGATCTGCGGGCATTGCTGGATGATGTAGTCGTAAACGTAGGGGTCTTGCTCGACCATCTGGACGAGGATTTCCCCTGCGGTGATCCACTCCTCCACGCCACGGCGGAAGTGAGTGATGAATGCGTCGATTTGTGCCTGTTGGTTTATCAGTGTTGTTGTCATGTTGTTTTCTGTTTTGGTTTTCCTATTGCTTTGGAAATCTGTTGTGCGGCTCCGGCCATCACGAAGAACTGGTCTGCGGCGGCCTGCTGGCGGGCGGTTTCGTAATACTTGCGGGCTTTCTCCGCAATCTTCTCAGCGTTGGCTTCGTAATACTTGCGGTTTTGCTCTAAAATTTTATCACGGTTGGCTTCTTCATACTTGCGGCGATACTCCGCAATCTTCTCAGGGTTGGCTGCGCGATACTTGCGTTGCATCTCCGCAAACTTTTCAGGGTTGGCTTCGTAACGCTTGCGTTTTGTCTCCTTAATCTTCTCATCGTTGGCTTCGTAACGCTTGCGTTGTCTCTCCGCGATCTTATTACCGTTGGCTGCTTCATACTTGCGGCGATACTCCGCAAACTTCTCAGGGTTGGCTGCGCGATACTTGCGGCGATACTCCGCAATCTTCTCAGGGTTGGCTGCTTGATATTTGCGTTGCATCTCCGCAATCTTCTCACGTTTTGCCGCGCGATACTTGCGATTTCTCTCCGCGCGCTTGCGATTTCTCTCCGCGCGCTTCTCAGGGTTAGCCGCTGCCCACTTGCGGTTATGCTCCGTGACCTTCTCACAGTTGGCTTCGTAATACTTACGGAAATATTCCCGATTCTTTTCCCTCCAAGCCTCCTGCTGCTCGGGTGTCCATGTGTTGAATGCTTTCGGCCTCGACATGCTGTGAACCTAGGCAATGCCCACCCACCTGTAAAGACCTTTTTCCCACCAAAAAACCGCCAGCCCCTTTCGAGGCTGACGGCTGAGACACAACCTGCTGAGATTATGGTTTGGTGCCGAATGCAAGACCGAGGGTCAGGCCGGTAGCGGTTCCGTAAAGGCACTCGAAAGCACCATACATGATGCCGGATGCCTGATCGTAGCTGCGGCGATAGCCCATCACCATGCCGGAATCGTTAGTGACACGCTCGGCAGCGAAATACTCGCCAGTTACGAGCGGCTCAAGATAGCGCATTGCAACCATGATTGCATCTGGGTGAGCTACGAATGCAACCAGCGAAGTGGAAGCGGTCGGCAGGATGTTGGTTTCATAGGTTCCGAAACCGACAAGCTGGCCGAGCGTGCCTTGACGTGCTGCATTGTTGTCGCCGATTGCGTAGGCTTGAAGCACGTTGGTGTTTCCAAGAAGTGCAGCACCGACAACGGTGTTGTGGATGAAAGAGCAAACACCCGGATCAACATCTACGTTGCGACCAGCAAGAACAGCACGAAGTGAAATTAGTTCTTCAAGTCCGTAGTTGGCTTCGGAAGTCGTAACCGATGCAGCACCGAAGTTGGTGGTGGTGATCAGCTTCCATACGTTTTCCAAAACCTTCTGACCCAATGCACGACCGGCTTGAGCTGCGATCTCGTCGAAACGAGCAGCAGAGCTGTTGGCATTTTGCAGGTCAGTAATGTCGAAGCTGACAATGTTGTGCTGATTCAGGTTAACCGTGTTATGCGTAACTGCGCCGCCACTGGTTTGGTAGTTGGCAGTTGAGGCATTGAAAGTGGTAGCCGTAAGTGCAGAGATGAAAGGCACAAGAATCGCATCACCTTTGCGGGCAGTAAGATTATCGAGTGATTTCGAGAATGCACGAAGCGGGGCGAGCTTTGCAGTGAAGGCTTTTAGGGCTTCTTCGGCAAAGATTGTATCGTTGAATGAAATGGTAGCCATTTGATTTAGTTATTTGGAGAGTTGTAAACGGATTTCAGCAGAGTGCGCGGCGTAGTATTCGCTGCGCTCTTTGCCTGTAAGTGATTGGAAGGTTTCAAGATGATTTTTAGGTTGGATTGCGTTGGTGCCTAGATCCAGCGGCTCGCCGTGTCCCATTGCTGCCAGCTTTTGCGCGGCTGCGGTGTCAATCTTCTCAGCATTGATTGCGCTCGCTGCTTCAAGCTCAGTGATCTTGGCTTCCAAAACTGGAACCAACTCGGCTTTGATACGAAGCTCGATGTTCTGGGCAGTGATCTCGGCAGCTTCTTGAAGTGCTAGCTCAGCGGTGTCGAGCCGGGATTGAAATTCTGCGGCCTGCGCGGTAATGTCTGCTTCAAGTGCGGCGATGCGCTCGATGGACTCTGCGGAAGATGGATTTGTGAGGCGATTAAGAAAGCTCATATGCGAAGATTCCGCCGATGCTTGGCGAATGTCAACTTGCTGACCCAGCACCTCATCTACAAAGCCGTTGGCTAGGGCCTCGCGTGCGTTCATCCATGTTTCCCGCATCATCATTTCGCGAACTTCTTCCTTATCCATTCCGGTGCGGTCACTGTAAATTACGGCGATGTCCTCACTGATCGCTTCCAAAAGATCAGCGGTCTTGCGAAGTGATTCTGCATTTCCGACTGCTCCGCTGGATGCATCATGGATCATCATGCGACCGTGTTTGACCATAGAGATTTTATCAGCAGCCATTGCAATCACCGATGCCATTGACGCAGCCATGCCGGTGATGGTAACATTAACAGTCACTCCACGATCACGAAGGGATTTGATTTCTTGATAAATTGTGTAACCGTCAAAGACGCTGCCGCCGGGGGAATTGATTTCGATGTCGAGAACATCAACGGCATTTTCCGCTGAGTTCATGATCTCACCGAAATTTGCGCCTTCTGCCGATGCTTTCGCGCCGAACAGTCGCCCGATCTCGTCAATCATGCGCTTGATGCTGTCTCCGGTAACAGCTTCGTTGAGCTTCACTTTTCCGCCTTTGTTTTCGATTTGAATGATAGTGTTCATGCTGTCTGGTTCTTTAGTGATTTGTCTGTATTTTGATTTTGCCCAAGATACGCCGGGATCGCCGCCCCACAATGCCCACGCGATCCGACCGGCAGACGGATAACCGTCCTCGCCGGGTGAGAATCCCTGACCTTGTTTGTCGATCTCGTGCCGTGCAAAGTAGCTGATCATGCGCCCGATGGTGTCAGGCGATAGGTTCTTCCGGTTGCTGATGTCCCTGGCGCGTGCTACGCCGACCTCAGTGCCGCCGCGATTAAATTCTGCACGCCACTCCAGACCGAGCTTTGCCTCGGCAGCCATAGCCTCAGTTGGTTTAAGATCAATCGCCATTGGGTGATGTGTCTGGTTGCGGTTGCTCGTTCGATGTGACGAGTCGCACGCTGCGTGGGTCAATCTCGACGCCATACTTGGCGTTTTTCTCCGCGATCTTGACGAGGAGCTTGGCAGCTTCCTCAGTGCGCTCGTCGATGGATTCGTCAAAGTCTGTGGAAAGTTCTCCCATGATCGAGGTGGCGTTGACCAGTCCGTCTTTGTAAAGTGCCATCTTTTCCTTGAGGCTGCGGCCATCGTCAATCGTGAGTTTCGGTGGCTTGGTAAATCCCCAGTTATACCATTGGTCAGACATCGGCACGCGTCCGTTTTCCATCGCCCAAGCGATTGCCTTGGTGACTCTCCACTTGCCGATTTTCTCCAGCGTCGATTGGCGATCCTCGACGAACCGGCACGCCTTGCCGATGTCCTCGCGCTGCGCTGTTCCTTGGCCGGATGGCTTCCAGAGGGTTGCCGGTAAGCAAGCACCGACCAGACATTGACGCGCCTGCATGTCGTAAAACTCATGCCAAGGGTTGCCAGGGCGGAAGTTTTGATGTTGCGTGATCTTCTCACCAGATCCCGCCTTGGCATACATGATGCGACCGCCTTGTAAGAATTGAACAGCAAGCTCACCGCAGTTGGTTGCCGGTTCATAACCGGGCTCTTCCATGTCTGGCCCACCAGATTCGTTTTCAACGGTGTAATTGAGTGAGGACATGGAAAGCAGGTTCATGCGTTCCCATTCCTCGCTCTGCATGATGTCGCGAAGGTTGTTCAGCGAGTGCCAGAAAAGCGGAAGTCCTCGGCGTTGTTCCGGCCAGTAGCGATCAAAAACATGAAGGATGAATTTCTTCTCGATGAACTGTTTGTGTTTTCCGTCGATGTCGCACAATGAGTAGGCAACTGGAATTGATGTGTTTGGAAAATAGACGATTCCGTCATACAGATCAAATCCCTTGTATTTGCCTGTTAGCTGGATGCCGTCAGGCAGTCCGCCGCTGTCTATGCGGTGTGAGGGGATTTGTTGGATCTGTGGATAACCGCTTGGTGACGATGTGAAATACTCAAAAACCTCGCCGTCACGATCCATCGAAACGGAATCAATAAACATGTCTGAGGTGAAATCGGCGATGTCTCCAATGATGTTGCAGATCGGATACCATTCGTCTTTTAGCCACATTTTCGCTGCGTCACCGAACTCCTTGTCCTTGCCCTTGTAGGTTGGAAGCCATGCGTTGCCAACGGCGTAAATCCCGATTTGGTTGGATGCCCCAACCATCAGCGGTGAGTTAAGATACAACGTCCGGCTTGCTGATTGCAGCGTCTGCCTGTCGTATTTTGTGACGATCTTTTGCAGGTCACGAAGGTTGCGCGACTCGCTTGGCCTCTCGCCGCCGCCTAAATTAGCGTGGCGTGATGGCCTGCGGCTCGCATAGGACGTTGCAGCATTTCCGAATTGGTCGAGTATCATAAGAATCGGGCGCGGGTGGTTCGGTTTCCGGCAGAATCACGTTCGATCATGCCCATGAGGATTTGCAAAACCTCAAAACGCTCGGCTGGCGTTGAGGTTGCTTTACCGGAAAAGGATTGTCCGTTGACGGTTGCGCTTTCCACTTGAATCCCGCCGGTCGTCGATGTCAGAGCAACTGCGGCAGCCTGATATGCGGCTTTTTGTGCTTCAATCAGCGTTGAATTTCCACGAATAGCGCGGAAAATGCCTTGAGCTTGACGAAACGGTGACATGGAGAAGGATTTTCCGCATGTTGGCGAAAGTCAAACGGGTTAGATGTTACCTTCTTTGATCAGTCCTTTTGACATCGCCTGAGCGACAATCATTCTTGCCGCTGCGTATTTGTCAAATTTGTCAGATTTTCCTTCAATAGCCATTCCAAGCTCTGCCTCAGTTTCTGGATCGATGTCCTCGGTCTTTATGTAAAGCCGGCGATTGGGCGGAACCGCTTTAAATTCTCGCCCCTTCAAACTGACCCATTTTTTCGTCTCATCTTCATAGTAGATGCCGCTTTCCCTTCGTCGCTGATCGTCGCGCTTCTTCGTTTCAACCTTCCTGCTTCGATATGCACCGCGTTTTTTACTCATCGGATTTGGGTGGTGTAAAGATTCTGAACATGAGAGCAGCTGCAACCTGATAAACCTCGGTGTCACGACCGTGGTTTGCTCCATGCCTGACCCATTTCTTAATCTCCCGCCCTTTCGCATCCTTTGCCGTCTCCAGACGTTCGCCGTTCAGCTGCTTTGCGTAGCTGGGCGGAGCATCATCCTCGACCATCCACGCGGCGCCATCGCCAGACATCAGCCTTTGCAGGATGTATTGCATCGGCTCGGTGGCGATGTGCCAGCAAGTCGCCGGTTTCTTCTCCTTGGAAAGTGCCACCCAGCGTTTTGAGTAAAGTCTGACTTCCTTTTTCGTATCGTCACCCTTAACCGGCCAGTCCCAGCCGCTCTTCCGGTTGCCGTCGCCTTTCATGCCTTGCCATCCATATTTGACGATGATGCCGGCCATGCGCTCTTGATCGAAGCCAACATCGAGGAAGGTATGCTTCGGCTCGACGTTGTAGCGAGCGCGGATCTCTTCACACTCTGCATCGCTGTTGATGTAGCCGAAAAATAAACCTTTCGATTCTCCACCCTGGCACCATGCCCGGATGCGAAGCCAAAAGTGGTCGCCGCCTGCGTCAATCGTGCAGAACCGTAAGACCTCTCCGTCGATCTTCTGCCCTTCGGTGTAGTCGGTCCGAGTGTAGCCGCTTGGCTTCAGGATGATTTCAGATGCTTGGAGGTTGTCCGTCCAACCTCGCGCACGGTCTTTCTGCGTCCATTGTTTGAGCGCGGTGTAATCACCGGCCTTCGCTTGCTGGTCGGCAGACAACTTCCGCAGCACGTCATCGCCCCACGGTTGCCACCACACTGCCGTCCTGTCGGCGTGAAATCCTTCATAGCCACGCTGTCCGGTGTCGCTTGTCAGAAGATAGCCGTCATTTTCCTGACAGGAATCATGCAGTTTTCGGCGCGTGGCGATGTCATCCGGAAATTCATGTTGGCACCCAGCACAGACCATGACGACAGCATCGGCTCGATCCTGATTCGTTCCTGTTTCTGGATATTTCAACGATTCAAAGGCAAACGGCTGGGCGTGGTTGCATTCCGGGCATTGCCAGGCGAACTCCCATTTGCGGCATTTGTCATGCTCGGCGTGCAGCTCGCTTGTCACGCCATGTCCATCCTCATTGGCAATCTCGCCGCCTTGAGATACCAGCACGAACTTGCGGTTTTCTCGGTTGTGGCTCCGAGCATTCCATTCGCGGACCATGCCATGCTTCCACTCCCATGCCTCATCGCCGTGTCCATGCGTGATCGATACTTCTTGAAAGTTGCTACGGTTGGCTCCACCGAGAACCATGAACATGTGCGGCCAGATAATCGCATCCCGGCGAACCGAGTTGCGAGCGTTGCGCGGCCAAAGGTGATCAAGCGGCTTGCACTTCTTGGCAGCTTTCAGAAATCGCGTCTCTCCCCATAGCTCGGCGTTCGGGTCAGTGATGGATGCGTAAAGCACCGAGCCGGGCGACTCCGACACGATCCAGCAGTTGATCGCCTCAAAGAACGTGCTCTTGCCCGTGCCGGTCGGCATTAAGCAGACCATCTGCCGCGTCTCATAGTCGGCATAATGGCCCATCGGTTTTCTCCACCAGCGAGTTTGTGACGGGTCAAATTTGTCGGAGCGTTCCGAGTTCTCGACATAGACATGCTCCGCGCACCAGTCCGCCGGGTGAAGGTCGGACGGTGCTTTCATGGCGCGGGCGAAAGTATCGATCATGCTTAGTCTTTCTCAGGGTGTTCGTTCCAGAAATCGGAGGAAGTATTGGCAAGCACGTCTTGCAGCTCGCGGGTGCGGGCTTTGACAAGCGGCGTCGATTGCGAAAGTGTTAGTCCCAGGCACAAGGCTGGGATCTCGCGTTCATACCGGCGAAGATACGACTGCATGGCCATGGCGATTCTGATCAGCAGCTCATCGACCTCGGCCCGTGGCAGCAGCTTGCCGCGTTCCCTGTCCCGCTTGATCTCCAGCAGGTCGATCTCGACCGCTACCTTTACCGCCAGTAGCTCCTCCCGACTCTTGCTCGGCTTCCCATCGAAATGCCCAGCGTCAGGGTTTGCCTCAAACCATCGGCGCCACTCTGCCAGCGGCTCTTTGCCGCCTACCTTGTCTGGCACGCTCTTCCCCTCTTTGCGCCACTGAGCAATCGTCTTGCGATTGATTTCAAAGATTTCAGCCAATCGAGATGTTGTCACTGTCTCGGTGTCTTTTCCTGCCTTCTTTACTGGTGCTTTCTTTGCGCTCATGGTTTCTGGATGATCTGAGCCTTGCTCATCTTAGCTCCGCAGTCGATGCACAGCCAGTAGTCCTTGCACTCCACCGGCGTTCCGTATCGGCAGAACGGGCAGTCCGGCATGTCGGCAAACGACTTCGGAGCATGGAACGGTTGCCCGGCTGGGCTGTGCGCGTCCTTGACGGTGGGGGTTGATTCGTAGCCTTTCACGCTCGTTACTTTGTTTCAATTCAGTTTTTGTGGGTTTTCCCCGGAGTCGGCACCGCGTACAGTCAAACGGTCGTTTAGAAGACTCCTTAGAGGGGGGGGGGGCTCATGGATGCTTGACCTGTGGGTGGTAGTTGGCGAGGTCGGCGATAATCTGGTCTTGCATCCACGCTGGAGGCGCTCGTCGGCCTGATCGCCAGTCGTAGGCGGTCGGCAGAGAGCAGCCGATAGCGTTGGTGATGTGGCGTGCGGAGTAATGCTCGACGCGGGAGCGGAAGCTGGTCTGACTTTTTGTGGAGGTCATGTGGGTATGGTATCGGGTTGGTTGGGGATTTCAATGCCTAATTTCGGGGTGAATCGAGGGAGAGAGGACTGGCGGATTGTGGGGGGTCATGTTCTGAGGTTTTCGGTTTTTTATTACGCTGTCAGTTTTTGCTCTTTCTCTTTTTACTTATATGTACTGTTTTTTTTAAACTGTAGAGTGGAAAACATAACCCTACATAATACGCTAAAAACTGCTTTTGTAAATACACCGCTCATTCAAACGACCGATTGAAAGTTGGCGGAGTGACCCAGTAGCGCGGCTGTTTGCCTGCCACCGTGTTCGGTGAGAGTGTGACGAACTCGCTGCCGGATCGTGCCAGTTTCGCGAGGGCTGAGCCCATGGCGCCATGCCATGTGCAGAGCTGCTTGGCTTGGTCGAATACTGGGCTGTGGACATCCTTGAGCCTGCCCTCGATGTCGGCGGCGGTCAGATCGCGCGGCAGGTCGCCCCAGAGTCCCATGTGGGTGAGAGCGGCCTCTAGTAGCTCCTCCAGACGGCGTGCCGGGCTGTGTGCGTCAACTGCATCGGTAAGCAGCGGGTCGCGCCACGCCTTGACCCCAGAGCGGCTGTCGTGCAGCTCAGGCGGCGTCACCCAGTCCATAAGCTGCTGGGCGAAGGCAGGTAGCTCGGAGCGGATGATGGCTTGCAGCTCCAGCTTGCCCTCCGGCGTAGAGGTATCGACCGGCAGCTTCACGCCGATGACGTGCAGGAGAGCCACCTTGTCGGCGAGATCGTTGTCGAGGGGCGGGATGATCTGAAGGCTCTCCGGCGTGTCATTACAACAGACAATGCACGCCCAGACCGGGCGAACGGCGATGCTGGATGAGTTGCGTTTGCGGAGCTGGATGACGTGCGGATAGATTGCCTCTTTGAATGAGGCGCCGAAGTTCCGCCGGCTGCGGATGTCGGTTGAGCCGACGCAGTCATCAACGAGCAGCAGCTCAGATCCGACTAGGTCGTCGTTCCAGAGCATCCCGCCGCTCCATGATGCGTAGGGGTTGGCCGTGCGCCCCCCTAGTGTCTGCGCCACGATCCAAGCGATCAGGCTCTTGCCACTGTTGATCTCGCCTGCCAGCACCATCATCGGCGATGGGATGTGGACGTGGGATCGCACGGCTTTGTAGCGACCGGCCAGCCAGCTCATGAAGACCATGATTGCGGTTGGATCCGCGAAGGCACCGCCGACGATCTCGGAGATGGTAGGTGCATCACCTGAAGCTGGGTGCGGGGTCTTGGCTTCGGAGGTGATGAGGATCGGCAGGTCGTTGGTGTCCATTGCCAGCCCCTGAGCGTGTCCGGCGATGCCGCCGTGCCATTGCACGCCGCCATCCAGCTCGCGGCTTTTGACGGCCTCCCGGACTGCGCGGGCGAGTTCTTTAGGCTCATCGAAGTCGTCTGCGAGGTGTCGGGTGACTCCGGTAATGATCGGGCTGAGCTTGCTGTAGGTCATGTAGGCAGAGCCGACGCGGACTAGATATTTGTTCGCCGGTCCATCGTAGAAGATGTCGGCGGGGTCGAATGACTGCATCGTGGATCCGCTGGCGGCCTTTGCTGCGACCATGTCGGCAGCCTCGCGCCAGTCGGCGGTTGGCTCCGTCATGGGTGAGTCATAGACCGTGCGGATTGCGTCCCTGACTTCGTTTGGCTGGTATTGCCGGCGCAGGCTGCCCTCGTAGCCTTGCAGCTTCGCGGCGGCGTCGGATTCTGACATACCGGCGAACCGGCAGTGCCAGGTCGCCTGCATGAGCCACGCGTGGATGCCTGAGCGAGGCGGCTCGGGGAAGGCCGTGCGCGGTGCCTTGAGTTTGATTGTGGACTTCTTGGGCTTCTCGGCCTTGGGCAGCTCAGGCGTGCCAATGACCGGCTCGAATACCGCGGTGCGGTCAAGGTCGAGCCACGCGCCGGGATCGTGGGAAACGAACATGAGGCGGACTGGATCCTTGCAGGCTTCGTCTATGGTCAGGTTGTGGGCGCGGAAGTGATTGCGGGCGGCGGCGAAGGCTGCCACATGCTCGTCCTTGGTCTTGCAGACGGGTATGCGGGCGATGCCCTTCACGCCGTGACCGCTGGGCGAGACGAAGGCTGCGACGATGCGCGGCTCAGCCTGGAGGATCTCGACGATCTCTTCTACCGTCCAGCCCACGTTGTCGGCAGCATCGAAGTCGAGCTGGAGCAGCCCGCTGTGGCTGAACCTGCCCTCCTCGATGGCCTTGGCACGCTTGCCCTCGGCAGTGCCGGAGATGCTGACCGCTTGGAGGTCTTTCTTCGCGACTGCGTAGCCGTCATCATCACCAGCGGCGAGCGTCGAGCGCAGCCGGGCGATCTTGGTGGCGAATTCGTCGGATCTGATCGCGTCGATGAGGTCGGAGAGGGTAGTTGTCGCCGTGGCGGTCGAGGCCGTGGCGGATAAGTAGAAGTCGATTTCGGGGTGTTGCATGGTCTTAGTTTTCATATTCTGGAGAGGGTCAGTTATCGTAGCCAATCGCGTCTTTCAAGCGTTTGAGCGTGCAGATGTCGCCATCGGCGAGGTGCAGGTTCTCGTCAATCGTCGTGCGGATGGCAAGCTCTAGTGACTCGATCATGCAGGCGGCATCCCGCAGGCACATCGCTGGGACGTGGTCAGGAGCTTGGATCTGCTCTGCGAGGATGCGGAGGGCTTTGGGCATGTGGTTCAGTTCTTTTTTCGTCATATTGTTATTTTGGAGAGGGTCATGCGCTGGAGAGCGCGGACGGCATGTAACATACCGGTCTGGGTGTCTGATTTGTCGCGGAGAGCCTCGGCGACCGCATCGTCGATTGTGCCAGGGGCGATGATGCGGTAAATGATCGTTTCGGCGGTCTGTCCAGTGCGGATCAGGCGGGCGTTGGTCTGGACGTAGGTTTCGTGGCTATACGTCAGCGAGCACCAGATAGCGATCCGGCAGGATTTCTGAAGGCCGTCGATGCCGTGCGAGAGTGACCGCGGATCCGCGACCCAGATTGGGATGCGACCGTCCTGCCACTCACCTAAAAGCATCTCGTCGAACATGCGTGCCTCAGGTATCGCGGCGATGATGCGTGCGGATTCGTGTTTAAACGCGGTCAGGATCAGCACCGGCTCGCCCTTGTGCTTGTCGAGCAAGCCGCGCAGCGCGTCGAGCTTGGCATCGTGGACAGGCAGGACGTTGCGGTCTTCATCATAGACCGCGCCGGAAGTAATCTGGAGCAGCTTGTTGACCAGCACGCCGGCGCTGGGTGCTGTGATCTCGCCATCAGCGATCTCGGCAAGCATCTCCTTCTCCAGCGTCTTGTATTGGCGGCGGGCGGCGGGCGGCATGATCGCCGGGATGTCGATGATTGATGAGGCAGGCAGGTCGGACGGATCGCCGACCATGACCAGCGCGAGGTCAGCCAGGCGGCGGTCGATCTGCTCTTTCGCGCCGGTGACGAGCTTGTAGGTGTAGCCCATGTAGTCCGCAGCATAAAACCAATCGTCTTTGAAGCCTGAGTATTTGACGCCCAGCCGTTTGCCATCGTCCAACATGCGCACCTGCATCCACAAATCGAGGTAGTTGTTCGGGATCGGCGTGCCGGTCAGCCCCCAGCGGCGGGTGATGCCGCCCAAGTGCTTGTGTAGGGCTTTGAAGCGTTTGCTCTGAGGGTTCTTGGCGAGGGACAGCTCGTCAATCACCAGCGTGTCGACAGGGCAGACGAACGTCTTTTTCTTGGGGAACATCAGCGGCAGACGGTTGGGCAGCAGCTCGGAGTTGATCAGGTAGATGTCGGCAGTGCCGTCGAGCCATGCTTGCAGCCCTTCGGCGGTTCGTAGGTTCGCCACGCGCATCCATGAGGTATGCGCCCACCGTGCAACCTGCGCCGGCCATGTGATTGAGCAGACGCGGAGCGGGGCGACGATTAGAGCACCGCGTAGCTGCCCGCAGGTGGCGAGCACGTCCAGAGCTGTCAGCGTCACCACGGTCTTGCCCTTGCCGGGCGACACGAACAGGGCAGCGCGGTCGTTGGCGAGTAGATGCTCGACCATCGGGATTTGATAGTTGAAAGGCTCGAAGGTTTCGGTCATTGGTAGGTCATGGTAATAAGGTCGATCAGTCGCTTGCCCGCCTCGATCTCGTTGCAGGATGTTGCATGGAACGTGTGCTCGGTCAGGCGGTCGAGCCATCGAGCTTGCAGCGCGGTAGGCCGCTTGCCGGGTGCCTTGAACTCGACGAACAGCACGCGGCCATGGTAGAGGAACATCCGGTCGGGCTGGCCTTTCTGGTTTTGCCCAGATAGTTTTAGTGTAAGGCAGCCTCTCCTTTTTGCATAAGCGCAGACTGCCTGTTCGATGGTGGATTCTCTCATAGTCGTTATTGGCGTGCCTCCACAGAGGCGTTCTCGGATAACTTGTTGAGGGTGCGGCGGTGGTGTTTGTAGCGGTTGTCGTGGTGGCATGATCCATCGGAGCAAGTGAAGGTCGCGGGGTCGCCTACTCTTTCGAGGTGGTAACACGCCCACACTGAATGCCAGCTTCCGAGAACAAGGCGTGCCAGCCAACCGATCTTGCGCGGTTCTTTGGCGTCCCGTTTCGGGCATCTGTCCTTGCCTCGGCACCATGTTGGTGTCGGACAATCATCTTCGGTTCTACAAGGTGTATTCATTGGCGTTCCTTTCTCATCGGTGACTCCACATCGGCGTTCGACGAATAAGGATATGCCCCCACGCTGGCCTTGCGGCATGTCTCGCAAATCCACTCCGTTAGTTCTGGGGTCTTCTCAATGTCCATGTGTTGATCGGGGCGGCTGTCTGCGATGTCATGCAGCACACGGCGTAGTCGGTTTATTTCCTGCTGCTTCGGGCAAAACTGCCCACGTCGAACAAGTCGGTCGAGGTCAACGGGCGGGGCGTTTTGTGTCGAAGTTTCCATGTGATTAGAGAGTTTTGGGAGGTAGCGGAGCGGCGTTGTCCGATTGTGTATCGCCATTTGAACGATCCGCGCGAAGTCCCCGATAACTGGCTAGTAGTCCATGAGACAGAATCACCAATGCCGCCATCTGGAGTCCGAATACCAATGGACATTCTTTCCATAGGCTCAGGAATTTACCCGTTATCAGCGACCACTTTTTCGGAGATGCGAGGGGTATCAATAACACATATATGATCGCCATCTTTTCCCAAAAATTAAAAGAGCAGAACAAGGCGTGGAGCTGCAACCAGCCAGAAGCTATCCAGTTGCGTTTCATTCGCCCTCCTTTTCTCGGTGTTGGTGTGTTGTTCATAGTTCGTTCGAGGTTAGGGATTGGAGGACTTGTTCTCGCCAAGAAAGTCCGCGAGCCAGTTCCGCCTGAAGTCGAATTGGAACGAGTGGTGCCGGACTTCCACGTAGATCAGCTTCCCGCCCCAATACCGCCTGATGCTAAACCATCGCTTCCAGCAGTTCGGAGAGGAGTTCGGCGCGGCCTTGTGCCAGTTTACGTATGTGAATTTCGGCAGCGAGCGGGATGGAGCAACCGCCGGAACGTTCGTAGTTTGGACGGTTTCCGCCGCCTCGGGGTTTGGTTCTTGGTTCATAGATTTTACGTGCCGGAGTCCGGCGGTGTCTGCGCTGTGGCGTTAGCCAGAGAGGGATTGAACCTCTCCGGCGATGTTTCAAACTTCGAGAAGACGGATCATTTCGCGGTGGTTTTCCGTCGTTCCTTGAATCATTACAACGGCTTCTCGAATAGCCGCCGCAACTTCCACTAAGTCGGCTTGCGGGCATACTCCTTTACCGCATGTTTCGGCAGGTTCCATCCTGAGAACAGGCGAGAGCCTGTCGCGGAGTTGGCGGCAGGTTTCGGATGACTGTTGGACTGCTCCATGCAGCTCATTCAGCCATTCTTTTACTTGCTTCGTTCTTTCTGGGTCCATTTGTGGTGCGTCCATAATTTTAAGAGGCGAACAAGGCGCGGCAGATCAACCGACGACCGCTCCGAGTTCAATGTTTTCAGGTTGATTGATGGTTGATGTGAGTATCGGCGCTCGATCCCGTCGTCGGTGTCTGCGCTAAATCGTTCGGCTCATATTTACGGAGTCGTCGCGTGAGTCGCTGGACTTGACAGCGAAGGCATTCTTCATCGCGCACCTTGTCTCGGCAGTCGGGACAAAAGCAGTGGCGGTTTTTCGCCGCCTCAAGCTGGATTTCCAGAGCGCGGACACGCTTACCTAGATCGCCGTCCAGAGCGCGGACGGAATCGGAAAGCCGAACAAGGCGGTTATCCGAACCGCCCGAAGGCTTTTGTTGTAATTCGTGAGTTTTCATGACGGGCGGTCGGATACCTTGACGATCAATACTATGAATTTCATCGTAATACAGATTCATGTATTTATTACGATCTTCTAGCGCCCTGTCCCGCTGCTCGGTGAGTTCATGTATCTCAACTGCATATTTGCCAGCCAGTTTAGTGTAACGCTCTTTGTAGCTGTCCAGCTGCTCGGTGACGGCGGTCAGCGCAGCCACATGTGCCGCGTCCTCACTTTCGCATTCGGCAGTTGAAAGAGCTGCATCCGTCTCAGGTGTGTCAGTGTTCATGGTTCTGATTTGTTCGTGGATCGGGCTTTCGGCCCATGTGTAATGGGGTGTGTTCATCGGCTGGAAACGATTGGTTTTTTGAATGCGCGGATGCCGAAGGTTGCGGCAAGTGACTCGACGTTGTAGCCGTGCTCCTCCATGTCCTTGAGTTCTGCAAGTATCTCAGCTCGACGTGGTTCAATCTTGACCAGCATTGGCTCTCTTTCAGCGAGCATGTGCAAGTCCACCACCTCGAAGTCCCACGCGAACCGCACGCCCTCGGCGATCTTAGTGGTGGCGACCTCGGCGGATGCCTCCAGCTTCTCGGCAGCGGCCTTCTTGGCAGCGATGACGGCAGCGATCCCGCCCTCCTCAGCGGCCTCGCGGGCAGCACGGGCTGCCTCAAACGCGGCACGCTCGGCGGCTTCCTTCTCTGCCTTGATCCGTAGCACCTCCTCGGCGTGCTTGCCGACAAGCTGCTTAATGCGGCCTTCCTCGGCGGCGATCTCGACGAGGAACTCAGAGGCGGCCTGGTCGATCATTTTTCCGATGCGATTGACAGGCTCTTTGACCAGTTTCCGGCTCTTCTCGACCTCGATGCGCATGGCAGCGAGCTGGCGGGTGTGTCGCTGTGCCACCGCAGATTCGTCATTGTCGCCGACGATCTGGATCGTGGATGACGCCGAGAGCATCTCGGCTTTGCGTTGAATCGCCTCGTCGGAGATCGTTAATTGGTAGCCATCACCTGCGAGTATGAGCGGCATTAGTTCGGTGTTCATGGTTGGTTTATTTGGTCGATTGATTCCTGGCAAAATCCATACCCAAGCAGGGCAGGTACAATAAGCTCCTCCCATACCTGATGGATAATTAGGTGGTCATTGTCCACCGTGATCTCGACGGCGTGGCTGTATTCCGGGTCTGAATTAGTTGTTTCTAGTCGTATTTTCATTTTGTTTATTTGGAGAATGGTCTAGGTGCGTCTTGGCTGATGTGGCCGGTGCAGATGCAGCAGCCGGTCAGCAGGAGGCGGCAATAATATTTATGGCAGGTCGAGCAGTGGTTTGGCGGGGTGACGCGCTCGCGGGCTTTGGCGGCCTTCTCGATGAGCGCCTGCCGGATGCTCAGAACGGCTGGTTGGCCGTCACCTTGCCGGGGTAGTCCCAAAGCGTCCAGGGGAGGCGATGGATGAGGATCGGCGGCAGTCCTTCGCGGTCTGCACGGATCGCCAGCCAGACCACGTCCGAATCCTGCGGATCGCGCATCACGCAGAGCTGCGATTCGAATGCGTTCGTCGCTTCGTGCCACGTCTCGACCTCCTTGGAGGCGTTGCACGGGGTTAGTGGGATTGCCTCCCCCTCCAGCTGTGAAAGGCTGCGCAGCTCCTTGTGGTGCGCCTTCTGTGCCACCTCTGCTGGTTGCAGCGGGGTTTTGGCGCTCAGCACCAGCCCCGCCCGGCGCTTTCCCGCGGCTGGCGGGTCGATGCGGTCGATGGCGGCCTCCAGCTCTAGGTCGTGCTGGGCAGCGGGTGGTGCGGCTGCCGGTGGCTGTGCAGCGGCTGTGGCTTTCTTGGCGGCGATGATTTCGGCGATGGTTGGCATGGCGGTTAGTAGTTTCGCCCAGAAAACCTCCTACCGCTTTCGCAGTAGGAGGCGTGCCATGCAAGCACTTGTCCCAGAAATCAGTAGTCTTCGCCGTTGAGGATGTCAGCCAGTTCGGTCAGCGCAGCCACAAGTGCCGCGTCCTCTGCCTTGCCATCGGCTTTGGCTTTTGGCAGCCATCCTTCGATGAGTTTTGCCGCGCCTGCCTCATCGACTGATCCGAGCTTGTTGCCCTTGTATTTGCCGATGTGGACAACTACCGACTCCCAGCCGGAGGCTTCGGCCTTGGTCTCAGTCTGCTCGGTAGGTGCGTCGGTGTCGCGGTCGCGGATGCGCTTGTATTTGCCGGATGGCTTGAGTGCCTTGTCCTTGTCGGGGGCGATGAACGAGATGTTCGCGTAGGTCTTATCATCCTTGTGCTCATGCTGGATAATGAGTTTGACCCCATGCCCTATGAGTCCCTCGAGATCGAACTCGTCAAGCTCCAGCTGGGTGAGCTCGCGTCCCATCATTTTTTTGAGGTCTTTCCGTAGGGCTGCCTTCTCGTTGAGCGATGGCGTGTAGCCACGGCTCCAGATGCAAAATCGGCGGTCGTTCTCGGTGTCTTCGACCTCGGTTTCAAAGACGAGACGAAACTCGTCTTTTTCTCCATACTGGGTCATCCTTTTTTTCAACTCCGTAACATCGACCAACACCGCCTTGATCGGGCCGTCGGTTTCAGGGTGCGGGGTGAAGTTTGAATTACGTTTTTCGCTTAGTTTCATTGTCGTTGTTTTGTTGTTTTGTTGTTATGGGGGAGATTATTTAGTCAGCCAGATGATGACTGCGGTTGCGGCGAAGATCAGCAGAGCAAGGAGCAAACTGCGCACTGTGCCATTATCTTCTCGCTGGTAGTCAGTATCTGTGCCGGTCGATTGACGAGTAGGGCGGCTGGCATCCTCGATGTGAAGCCGCAGCAGCTTTGCGCTGGTTTCGTCGCTGATGTTGTCTGTTTTCGGTTTATTGTCGGTGTTCATTTTGTTGTTTTTGGTGAGAGTTAGTAATCGCGGTGCGGCGGGTCTTGCAGCACCATCTCGCGCACTTCGTCGATCTCGGCTTCGGTTAACTCGATTCCATCGCCGTTAACGTGTGCCCCAATGATTTCGACGTTAGCGTGTTCCTCCGGCTGCATGTATGTGGCATCTACTGCGGGGATGAAGCGAGCCTCGACGGTGATCTCGACCTCGCGAGTTATGTAAACAGTGGTGATCATGGGTTGATGATGTGTTTGAGGATTACGAGCGCAGGCACGATGCACGCACCTATTATGCAGCAGAGCGGCAATGAGATCCAGAGCGGAGGGTCAGTTAGTTTCATGGGTAGGGTAGGGATGACCGAGGGATCGAACCTCGGCGGTGTTTTACCGCTTGAACACCAGTCCTTTGCGGGCGGCCATGACAGCTTGCTCTCTCGCGCTGTCAATGCGCTCATCCTCCGTTTTGCCATAACCGCGAAACTCTCCAATGAGTTCACGGTTGAAATAAGCAACATACACCCTGCGTGTGTCGGTTTGTTGCAATTCGATTTTTAGTGCTGTAGTTTCCATGTTGTTTGGTTTGTTTTTGTTTGGTTGGTTGGTTGGGATTGCCGAGGGATCGAACCTCGGCGGGGTGAGTAGTTAGGCAGTGAGTTTGATTGCCCGGGTGATTGTGTCTGCCCAAACCCCTGCACAATAATCTGACTGGCTGTCGTGCTTGTCGTCAAAACGGCGGACGCAGATGCAAGTGATGCTGTCGCTGCTTCCATTGCGGAAATACTCAATCACATATGCAGTCGATGGGCTGTATGCGTGGTATGATCCGGGGCGGGTTTCCTTAAGGGTAAAACCTGCCTTTGTGAGTTTCTTTGCTGCATTGGTCGTTGTCATTGTTGTTATTGGTGTTGGTATTGTTGTTGGCATTGCTCTTGGCAACAGGGACAAACTAGGCAATGCCGAACGAGATGAAAAGATAATTCTTCATTTATTTTTACGCATTCCTAGAAATCCTTTATTCCACTAGGGCAAAACGGACAAAAAAAAATCACGCAACTACCCTGTGACCCGCTTGTAAACGCTAGTGATCTTGCCATTCAGCCGGATCATCCGACTGGTCAGCTGCCCGCTTTTAGCCATCCTGCTTAACTTGCAGCGAAGTGCAGCGTCACTGACTTGTAGGCCAGCCGCGACCATTTTTTTCGCGGCCATGTCCACGGTGAACTCATCCGGCTTGACGTAGTTGTCCTGTTCGGCCTCGACAAGCCACGCCAGCACGTCGTCAATCTTGCCTAAAGTGTGCCCATCGGGCTGATCCAGTCCAATCCGTTTTTTGTTACCTGCCATATTTTGAAGTCTCCTGTTTTCGTGTTGTGCATCCCGTAAGCGAAGCCTTGCCGCCAGCCGAGCTTGGCTGGGTGAGCGTCAGCGTAAGTCATTTTGTCAATCTGCGCAAGCGTGCCGACGGCGTGTGCGCTGCCGTTGTCAATATGCCTGGCCTCGTAATCGCTAGGCGAATGGACGTGGCCGAAAATTACACTCCCGAATCGTTCATGGTGTGCCTTGGCCGGGTGCATCGAACTAAGGAAGCCGTGAATGAGCGTCAGCTTGCCGATCTTGAGCCTCTCGGTCACTTTCCACGGCACCCACTTGATTTTCATCTTCCGCAGCTCGTCCTCAGTCTCCTGCGCTTTGAGAGCGCACAAGTCGGCGAGGATGCCGTTGCTCGATTCAGTAGCGGCACGCCACAGCCGATGGTCGTGGTTGCCCATGGTCAGGAAGTTTGGGCGATACCAGTCGAGTAGCTCCATGCCGCAGCTGTAATCGTAGGAGATGCCCTCCATGCGCTCCTCGGGGGAGGCGCCTTTGCGAAGCGAGCGGAAGTCCCAGACATCACCGAGGTGGATGCGGTGCTTTGGTTGCCAATCGGCAATGAACCGTTTGACTACCTTCACCGCATCCGGGCAGACGAGGTCGCCGTGGGTGTCTGCAAGAAAGATTGATTTTTCCCATGCCATAGTTTTAGAGGGTTATTGCAAAATCGTCAGTTGTTTCCTAACCTTTTCCCAAGCTGGATGAAAGATGTTCTCAATGCACCGCACGACCGCTTCTTCCTCGAATCGCTCAAGGTAGGACAGTCCGGAGATGTCGAGCGCTGCGTGCAGCATTTCATGGCGCAGCGTCTCGCGCAGGCTGGATTGCTTGGCAAGCGTCCGGGCTGCCAGAACGATTTCAGCATCGTCTCCGTGATATTCACCCCACGCTTCCAGCTTCGGGTCGATACGGATCGATATGGTGCGCCCTCCGATGTTTATCTCTGTGGGAGGGTTAACAGGCATGGTTTTAGTGGGTTGTCTCGAAGTGCATCGCGTCGCGGCTCCAGAAAGCGCCGGCAGAGAGCCAGCCCTGCCGCGCGAACGACTCCATCGCCTCGATAGGCATACTTGCAGCGCGAGGCCAGTGGGTGCGCAGGCCGTTGGTGGTAGGCGCGAAGTCAACAGCGATGCCCCAAGCGTGCTTAGAGTGCCGGTATCCGCCGCGCATCTTGCGGTAGTTGTAGCATCCCGCGTATTCGCCGAGGATCCACCGCGCTGGGCTGGCGTATATCTCGTTAAGCGCCGTCACCAAGCTGTCAGCAACGAGGTGATGGCAGCGGATGTTGCGCACCGGCTGACCATCGTAGAGTATGCCGAGGCCGCGCACGTTAGCACCGACGAGCTGATCCTCGTCACCGGGCTCGCCGAACCGTGCAATGACGCTGGTGTCGTCGCCGGTCGGCCATGGGTGAGGTGTGGGCATGAGCGCCCGCAGGTGACGCTGACACGCGGCGGTCGATACATCGCCCCAGATGCCATCCGGCGTGGTGCCGATGCGCGTCTGTAAAGCGATGATCTCGGCTCGAGTCATTTTGTCGGGTTGACGCGGATCGTGCGGCTGATCTCAGTCGCAGCGACTACGGATGCCTGGTCAATTCCGCGCTGCTCGACGACCGTGACGGTTCCGTCCGGTGAGGTCGTGGTTGTGATCGTGCTGACGCAGGAAGCGAGGGTAAGTGTGGCGAGAGCGAGTATGATTTTCATGATTTTGTTGTAGGTTGGTCGTTGCTGAGATAGCCGAGAACGGCGAGGGATACCGGCAAGATCCAGGTCTTCCAATCGTCTAGCGAGTGACCATCTTGAACGGTTGTTTGAATCGTGGCGGCGACGGCTGCAAGCAGTCCGAGTATTGTGGTTTTCATCGATTGCGATTTTTGTAGAGGCAGGCGCCGATGCCGCATCCTTTGCTCAGGCGGTCAACGTCCTCCTGAAGTTTCGCGACAATAGTTCGCAGGGTGGCGATCTCGGCGGCGAGCTGTCGGTAGATGATTGCAGCCAACGTGCTGATGACGGTGGCAAGTGCTATCAGCACCGTTAGTATCCATTCTGTGGGGATCGTCATTGTTAGAGGTCAGGTGTAGGCTCAGGCTCAGGCGGTGCGACATAAAGCACGCTGCCATCCGGCTGCGGCTGGAAGATTGTCAGGTCAGCAACAGGCAGGTTGCCAGCGAGTCCAATGGATGCCAGCGCGGTCTGCATCGTTGCGTAAAGCGTGAGCGCTTGCGTAGGGGTCACGCCGAAATCGGGCATTGCGTCGAGGATGGCCTGTTGCTGGTCTGGCGTGTTGGCCAGCTCATAAGCTCGTTTCATCTGCGAGACGACGAAATTAGGCACGCTGGAGATGATCTCAGCGATGGTAGCGGCGGTGGTGTGTGGTGTGGGCATGATTTAGCTGATACGTTGTGCGATAATAAAGCTACCCGCAACCATGGTCGCTGTGTCAGACACACCGCTAGCAACATTCATTGCAAACTGTGCCGAAAGATTTCCAGTGCCTGTGCAGGTAAAAATGAATTCGCGGATAATCATCATGCCGCGATTGGTTCCAAAATTAACTTCTTCACGATTCCAAGCGTGAAGAGTGCTTGTTTGAGAAAACAACTGCGGGCTAAGGCTTGCGGCATCTGTTGCAGTGGAAAAGGCGCGAAAAGTAAATGGTCGTGTTGCTGATGCCCCTGTGCCAGAAAATGCTAGTCTGGTTTTTGAAAGTCCAGTAGTTGATGAATTGAGAACTATGGATGATGATCTGACAAAATAAGTTCCAGCAGGGATATTGACTAGGGCAGCACTGTCAACGTATGACGTGGAGTTGGTGACAACTTGCGCTGTATCCTGTTGGGCTGCATAAAAAATCGGAGACGATTGCTGCCGGTATCGTGCATCCGCATCGTCAAGCGTAATCAAGCTCGTTGCCGCTGGCGTGCCTGTGCCTGCTGATGTCGGGCGGGTGGTGCTGCTGAACGCGTGCGCTCCGGTGTGCGTCTCCGAGTCAATCATTGCGACCGTGCCTGACTTGTCGGGGAACGCAATCGCTCGGTTTGCTGTCGGGGCGTGGGAGAGCGTGGTGGTGTTGGTGCCGTTGTAGAGATTAAAGGTTGAGCGAGACTGAATGTAGGCACTGGCTCCGCCTGTGGAGATGTGGGCAGTGATTCCGTTTGTGACGATACTCGCGTTTTCTCCGCTTGTGGAAATATATGAGTAGTTTCCAGTTGTAGAAATATTGGAGAAAAGTCCAGTCGTGTTGATCGCCCCGCTCGATGTAACCGATGATGCACCGACGGCTGCGAAGTTCGATCCGCCTGTGGCATCCCGCAGGGCGAGCGTGTTTGCGGTGGCTGCGGTAGCACCTGCCGTTGCTCCGCTGACTGCCGTTCCGTTCGCAGCGATAAAGCCAGTCAGGTTCGATGTTGTCGAAGTTGTGATCGAGTTCGGGCCAGCGGCTCCGGTGGCTCCGGTGGCTCCCGTGGCTCCGGTGGCTCCAGTTGCTCCGCGTGCGGTCACAACTGTGACAGCAGCCTCTTGTCCCGTCTGAGTGACGACCACTTCCCCAACTGCCCCTGTTTGTGTCACGTTGCTCATAGTGGGGTAATCGTCTTTCCAAGGTTTAGGTAAAATACATCCGTGATGTCACGACCGGCGTTGTTGCTGACAATGATGTCGATGTCGTAAACTCCAGCAATTAAATCATCAGTCGCTTGGACGATTTTGACTTTTCCAGCTACAATCGTGCAGGTCAAAAGTATCGGCTCGCAAGTGCCTTTGAGCCGCATGGCTGAGGTTGCGGTGTATGTGCCATCTAACGTGATCGGCACGCCGTCCTCGTCGATGAACTCGGCTGTGATGTCCAAGTTTTGCCCGCGCTTCAGATAGATCGTGTCTGCCATGGCTTATTCTCCTGCGTGGATGTCAAGAATCAAAGTGATTGGTGCGGTTGCGCCCGTAAAGGTAACCGAATCGCCTGTAAATGGATGCGCACCGGATTGTGATGCTTGCAGGTGGACGAATGGGGCAGAAATAGTCAACAGGTTGGTTCCTTCACCGACCGCCACCGAGCCGCTGGTCGATGCAGAGCGGAGTAGCATCGAATGCAGCTTCGTCATGGTCGGCAGTGCGATTCCTTCGTTGTCGGTCGCGTTCCATGCCGTGCCGTTAAATTTGTAAGCGCGGGTGGTGCCGACTCCTGCGGTTGTGTTAGCCGAGGTTGCCGCGGTAGTAATCCCCACGCACGTTCCGTTGGCGTGTGCCATGTTGAGCGTGGAATCGTTTGCTGCGTGGTTGATGGCGCTAGTCGTCAGCGAGTAGGTCGCACCAGAGCCGCCTACGGTGTAATGCGCGGTAATCGCGGCGGTGGCGTTCAGGGCTGCCCTGACCTTAGTAGCGACTAGGCTGGCGGTGTTGTCCGTCAAAAGTAGTGCGACCGGAATAAGCAATGGCGAGCCGGTCACGAGTGCCGATGTCACGGTCACGTTCAAGTCGCCTGCCGTGGTTGCACCAGCAGCTGCTACAATCGTGGCAGTCTCGACCTGGGCGGTTCCTGCTGCCGTGCCGGTGACTGCGCCGGTGGACGTGTTCAGGGTAAGCACGCCGCTAGGCTGAATGATCATCGCCATCGAATAGGCTACGGTCGGCGCGTTAGTGTAAATGAGAGATGCAAGGGCTGTCCCGATTGTTTGAGAACCAGAAACATTGACCGCGCCGGGGTCGGCTGTCGCAATCATGCCGTAACGAACTTCTGTGCCGGAAAGAGTCATGAGTGAGGTTTTTCCGGTCGGTGGCGAAAGTCAAACTCGATCAAGAGAATTCCAGCGTCACGGCTGCCGATCCTGTCCAGCCGCCACCATCAAAATCATTGTTTTCTGCAATCCAATCAGTCATGGCATCTGTATATACAGATGATTCATCAGCCCAAGGATCTTGCCATGGCAGTCTGTAAATGCCGGAAGCCAAAGAAAAAGGAGAACCTGAGCCAGTGAATATGAAAAACAAGCACGCAGAGTTTTCATCATTATCGGCACCTTTTCCACCAGAAACTGGATGTCCTCCGAGTCCATTGAAAAATGGGGAAGTTGTAATTACGGCTGGATATCCATTTTCAAAAATATCTTCTGTTTCGATACTTGTTTCAACCCATTCAGATTCTACTGAGTCTCTTTCATAAAAAGTTGTCATGAGTTCTCCAACTTTAACTGGCTCGGGAAAATCGCTCACTACAAGATAAAATCTCCAAAAATAATAAAGATCTTGGGCAACATAAAATTCATATTCGTTCAGACCTTCTGCTCCACCTGCTACTCCTGTCTGCCCGATAGTGTCAATGACTGGTAATTCGCCAAACACTCTTGTCCACGCAGACAATGTGGCATAATCTACATCTTCATTGAGTTTATATGCTGTCAGTGCTGTTCCTGCTACCTCTCGCCCGTCAAACTCTGTGTTATACGAACCAGAAAGTCGGATGGATGACAATCTGTGCGGATGGTTGTTTACATAATCATCCACAAAAGACTTTTTCGCAGCCTTTACTGACGCAAAATTATTAACGTAAACACTTGGTAGTAAACTCATAATAACCTGACTGCCCAGACTGAATTAAACCCACCGCCGACCACTACTGATATCGGTCCGTAAGTATATTGCGCAGTTTCAGCCGGGTCGAGGCTCACTGCTCCATCTAAAATCTTAACCTTAGCAATCGTCCGGTGGTAATTTGTGGTTGTATCGCTTGGAATGGTAGTAACCCACTCGACGGTTGAGCTGGTAATTGCTCCAGTTGTGGAGTTGATGATGACTTTTGCGAGCAGATAGTGATTACCATCTGCGGGGTTTTCCTTTTCTTGAGATGCTATACTGACGCTGCCAAGCAAACCTGGAGCCGATTTCAGCAAATCAGGAGTAGCACTTACTTGAAATGGGTAAGGTGTCACGCTAGATGCTCCCTTTGCGATTATTCCAACAATCTTCCTGTCGCGCAGCTCCTGCAATGTTCGATTGACGCCACGCGCCCAGCTTATCAGCCCTCCCACAGTGGATGGCCGCTTCGGTATCGTCACGCTGCCTTGTAGCCTGAATTTCATCAGTAGTCGTAGAGAAACTGGTTTTTATCGTTGTCTTGGATGAGTCGGAAATCAAGGGTCTTGATGAACCGATCTAATCCCGATTGGCTTTGGCTGGGTGATACGAGCATCCATGTCCAGCCAGCACCGGGGTCTTGAGGGTTGCCAGGAGGGTTGGCCACGATCTTGCCAAGTGAGTTGAGCTGCGCAGAGGTAAAGCCTGTTTCTGACTCGGTGTGGTAGCTGTATGTCCATCCTCCCCTGTCCCATGTCTGGTCGCCCTGAGCAATGATTCTAGCAAACGTAAGAGCATCTCCAGTTGGTGGGTAATTTTCCCCATCGTTATCAATCACTGGGACAAAAACTCTAGAAATTCCATCTTCTTGATACGTTCCCCACAAAGTGAGATTTGCATTCATGGTTATGTCTCCATTGATTTGCTGTCCTAAAAATGATTTGTCAGTATTGTTAAGCTGTTCCCACTTTGGATGACTCGAAAGCGGCTCGGCGGTAAGCTGCCCAGTAAGCGTGCTGGTTGCTTGCACAGCTTCATCCCCGACACCACTCGATCCGGGGGCGATAAACTGATACCCCGTGAAGGTGCATTTTAGGATTGAAAAACCATCGCCCCGATCTGTCGGGTCAAAAGTTTTCATCGTCAGGCCGCGATAGATTGTGGGAACTTCGGGAAAAATAATCTCCCATCTCGTGCCACGGTTAAAAACCGTTACGGTCGAAATATCAGCATTGCGGATCAGAATGTCCTGCGAGGCCTCAATGCCGCCGTTCTCGGTATAGACTACCGAGAAGCCGGGTTGAGGCACCCACTTGATTGACGAGTTGAGAAACTGTTTGATTGCCATGGCTTAGGGTTGAGGTGCGAGTTTTTGATTTAGTGCATCAATGCCTGTCTTGATGTCGAACATGATTCGATGTCCCTTTTCGTCCACCATTCGCCCTGGGTAGCCTTCAGGTGCATAGCTAACCCCAGGCATGTTTGGATGAGGGCCAGATTTTTGTGGAATAAATGCTAGGGCTTCGGCATATTTTTCTTTTATTGAAGCGGCTGATTCACGAAGCGAGCCTTCCATTTGGTATTGAGACCCTATCTTGTGTTTTTCTGCTAATCCGAGTTTTCTGGATACTACGCCTTGGGGGTTGTATTTCTGGGATTCAATAAAATCAAGAAAGAATTGCCCTGCGATGTCTGTAATTCCCCTGAGCGATATCTTGAATCCTTCTTTTATTAGGTCACCGATAAGGCTTCCAACCACGATTAACCGTTGACTATCGCCGTTGACTGCATCTGAAATCGTCTTACCGATCATCGTCCCAAACTCGGCAAACTTTGCCAAAAGTTCAGGCAGCTTGGTGTTTGCCGCATCCAAAGCTACTTTTAGTCCGTCATTGAATCCAGTTCCGAACGCAACCTTGAGTTGTGTTAGGTTGTCTTTCATGTTTGAAAGTTTTCCTTCAGTCGTGTTGGAAAGTGCCGCCATTCCGCCTTGTGCTTTGCTCATGACTCCTTGGAGTAGCTTCAATGCTTTCTCTCCGGTTAGCGTTGCTGCCGTGCCTTTCTTTTGCGCTGCCGCCAGTTCCTCAAACTTGATCTTGGTTGCTCCGGTGATTAGTCCAAGCTCCTGCAAGCGGTTGACAGATTCGCCCGCGCTTGTGCCGGATGTGATCGCGGAAAACAACCTGCCGACGTGTAGTCCTACCTCTTCAATAGGCTGCCCAGCCATTGCTGCTGCATCACCAACAAGTCGCAAGCCATCACCTGTAGAAATGAGCTTGCCGCCCATAACTTCAAGCAGTTTTGAAGTCGCTGCAAGCTCCGCGATTTCAAACGGAGTGCTTGCTGCAAATTTAGTGATTTCCTCCATCCGATCTTTGGCTGCACTGGCGCTGCCTAGTAGCGTTGTGAATTGTGTTGTCAGTGATTCGACAGATGAGGCGGCTGCAGATGATCCTTTTACGAAAGACATTAAACCGGCTGCCAAGGCTCCGGTTCCGAGCAGGGCAGTCAATGCCGCAAACGGTGAAAGCAGGCTCTTGCCGACCTTCATGGCCACGCCACCCAGTGACTTAAAAGCCGATTGCACGCGAGCAAGTCCGCGCTCGACGGCAGCTCCTGCGAATTTGAGGGTAAATGTGGTGGAGATGGCCATGATGTTTTAGAAGTTGAATTTAGGTTTCGGTCGTCTCGCTATTGCCGCGAGCTTGGCTGTGATGTCCTCGGCAACCTTGCCGCGTGCTTCGATGCCTTCGATCTCGCGCCCAGCCTCGATCCAAGCGCAGGACATGAGCTGGTTGACGAATGCTGCTGGGAGTTCATAAAGGAGTTGATCGCTGGTTAAGTTTGATTTTCCGAGAGTGTAAATGATTACCGCTTCCGCGCACGGGTCGCAGGCTTGCGCTTTTTGAGTGCCTGCGCCGGGGCTTTTTTTGGCACGGTCATCGATGAGAAGTAGTTCTCGATTTCCTTGCTTGCGTGCGTCCAGAGTGCCACCAGAACCCTGCTTGTGGACTCCATGAGGAAAGTAGTCACCCGTGCCTTTGCCTGCGCTCCTTTGACGTTCTGGAGGGTCTTAGGATCGGTTGTGAAGGCGAAGCAGATTTCAGCCAGGCTGTAATCGTCCACGTTGCCCTTCTGGGTCATCAATGGGTTCTTGCGCTCAGTAAGCCAGTGAATGTGGCCATAGGCGCAGGGATAGACCTTGTGGCCGGCCACGGTCTGCGGTGTTGCGTATGCGGGTGCTGATTTCATAAGTAGGAAAGGAGTTGTAGCTGTTTTTTCATGGGCAGCTTGCCGTCGAGCATCACGATGGATGGCCCAGCGTTCACTACGGTTTTAGGGATCGCGTTTTTCGCCCAGTCAATCGCCGCCCAGCGGTTGACGATGTAGCAGCAGATGTAGGTGAGAGGTGATTCGGGCAGCTCGTGCTCCAATGCTGAAACTCGATCTAAGTCCTTGCGGATGCTGTCCCGTGCAATGCCGAGAAAAGACGCGGCTTTCTCGACCCAATCAGGTTTTGATTTCGCTCCTCGTGAGTGGTCAATAAAGTCCATGATCATCACAAACGGATGAGACGGAAACTCGCGGCGGAAAGACTCCTTGTGCGTCCATGCCCTGTTGATCTCCCTTGTCTCATATTGTCCACATTCTGAGAATGAGTTAAGCCGGAAAGAGAGGTAATCATGCCCATCGTCGGACTGGATTACTTCGGCAGGCTCAGGAAAACACGGCGCTATGCCGATGCTCATGCACGCGGCGAAAAAGTTGATGTCACCCGTGCGATGGGTGGAAAGGTTGGCTGTCATATTTCATAGGGGAAAGCGTTAAGTCAGGCTCACTGGGGCGTTCGTCACAACTTCTGGGTGGAAGATCGCGGAACAATCGCCTGTCTCAAAATCGCTGTTGACGCGTTTCAAGCTGGCGGCATAAACGACCACGCCAGCGTTTGCGACTGCGGTTCCGAAGATGCCCTTGGTATTGAGTCCAAGAGTATCGGCTGAACTGTTTGCAAGAGTCAGAACCGATGCAATGGCAGGTGTGAATCCTGCCGTCTTGGTTGTCACAACGCCGGAAAGTTTGATGTCAGTGCGTGGGTCGGAAAGCGTAAAACCTACCGTGGAGCTAATGTGGTTCTTGATGTCAACCTTGTCAGATTGGTAATCATAGGTGATTTCACCAAGAAAAACTCCGGTAGCTGAAGATTCATCGACGGTTCCAAAACGGCTGAGGGAAAAGTTGCGTGCGGCCATAAATTGAGATTCCCGCCAACCGTGGCGAAAGTCAAATTGCGCAGGCGACCGCGGTTGCCTTCCAAGTCGTCACTCGATAGCCATCTGCCTCAGTCGTTTCGGGCGAGTTGGCGAGTAGCTGAAAAACACGGATTCCGATCTGCCCGTCCATCCATGCCTCGGCCTGATCCGATTCCACATATTCAGCGAGAGCGTTCCGCAAAGCATCATGTGCAGCCTTGCTGGTCGCTTGCTGCGCATCATCGCCGGGCGTGGTGACGAGCTTGGTTTCCCATTCGATCTTGAAGGTGTTTCCATCTTGCACACCTCCTGATTCAAATCGAGATACGCTGTCACCCTCGATGTAAACACCGGGGTATGCCTTGGTGTCCTCGGTGTCGCGCATAGCCACCGGCAGGGTGGTTCCGCGTTGAATCCAGCGTTTCCATGCGTCGAGTAGTTTGTCAGTTGTCATTTTGTTTTTCGTTTGAGCTTTGCGGCCATTGCCGATTCATACCATTTCACGGTCATTCGACCGCCGTTGTTTATCGCGTCGGTTGCATCGGATTTTTTGAGAACGTAATCGGTTGAGACGTAGGGGATGTTATTGGTGATCTTCCCAATCGGGTTCCATTGAGAGGCGATGAGCTGCGCGGATCCACCGCTTTTGAATTTGTGGGCGTATCCAGCTACGTTCTTGCCGATAGTCAGTCGCGATCCTTTGCGTTGTTTCGCGCCAATTGCTAGACCGGCTCCGATCCATCCACCCTTAGCTGCACCTGCCCGTTTTGTTTTGATTGCTACTGCTTTGTTGACGTTCGGCGCAGACGCAATCGCCTTCATGTTCCGCTTCATAGTCGGAACACGGTTCTTGCGGTTTGTGCGGTTTAGGTCGATGAAATC
>Ga0209651_1000085_pt1 | contig 31594 bp, 29 predicted proteins | sample LauGreFBDMM110SN_2_FD_188216 | JGI IMG/M metagenome (GOLD analysis project Ga0209651, IMG submission 188216) | Freshwater lake microbial communities from Lake Michigan, USA - Fa13.BD.MM110.SN (SPAdes) (version 2) | ecosystem: Environmental > Aquatic > Freshwater > Lake | place: Lake Michigan... | reverse complement strand
AAGTATACGTATTGGTAATATAACATATACTTTCTCTTCTACATTATTCATCTTTATCTGCATCTACATCTACATCTACATCTACATCTACATCTACATCTACATCAGTGATACATACCATAAACACATAATGCCAAAAATCGAAGAAGGATTAAAACTAGATTTTAACAATGTTCTTATTCGCCCCAAACGGTCCACAATCAATAGTCGTTCAAATATTAATTTACTGAGAACTATTAAATTCAAAAATTGCAAATCCCTAAAATCGTGGGAAGGTATCCCTATTATAGCATCGAATATGGATACTGTCGGAACTTTTGATGTCTATAAAACTTTATCAAAGTTTAAAATTATTACCGCTATGCATAAATTTTATACAGTTACAGATTTCATATCTTACCAATCTGAAAACAATATCGTTTTTAACCCTGACCTGTTTATGGTCTCCACGGGAATACAAGAAACAGATTTTAAACGTCTTGTCGAAATTCTTTCCGTTATTTCGTGTAACTGGATATGCATCGATGTTGCAAATGGTTATATAGAATCTCTTGTCCATTTTTGTAAGCGTGTTCGCGAAAAATATCCGGACAAAATTATTGTCGCTGGAAATGTAGTTACCCGCGAAATTGTCGAAGAGCTTATTCTTAATGGCGGCGTAGATGTTGTTAAAGTCGGCATTGGTCCCGGAAGTGCTTGCCTAACACGCATGAAAACGGGTGTAGGTATGCCACAATTATCCGCTATTATGGAGTGCGCCGATGCTGCGCATGGTGTTGGGGGACATATTATTGGCGACGGAGGTATTACTTGTCCAGGCGATATGGCGAAAGCATTTGGTGGTGGCGCCGATTTTGTCATGGTAGGTGGTGCATTTTCCGGTCACGATGAAAATCCGGGCGAAATTATAACCAACCCCGACGGTTCCCAAAGTAAACTATTTTACGGAATGAGTTCTTCGCATGCTATGAATAAACACTATGGTGGTATGAATGACTATCGCGCATCAGAAGGGCGTATCATTCGTGTACCTTATCGCGGACTTCTTGAAAATACGGTGCTTGATTATTTGGGAGGGCTGCGAAGTACATGTACATATATAAATGCATCTTGTATTAAACATATGCCGCTATGTACCACATTTGTTCAAGTTTCGCAGCAACTTAATACATCTTTGATATAAGATATAAAATATAAGATATAAAAAATTGATTCAAACAAATACGTCAATATTTATATATACATTGAACATGCCGAATTTTAACACAACAAATGTATCCCCGCTTAGATATCCGGGTGGAAAGACACGAGCATGTAAAATTATTGACACCACCATTTCACAGCATTTTGATATGAGCCATTTTGACACGGTTGTTTCCCCGTTTTTCGGTGGAGGGTCATTCGAGTTTTATCTGCAGAATAAATATTCCGTCGCGTTAATCGTAAACGACAAGTTCACTCCGCTCTATCATTTCTGGAAACAAGTAAAGTCAAATAAAACTATTCTGTGCGAAGAGTTACGAAAGATAAAATCGGTTTCAAAAGAACAATTCGCGGCTTACAGGGATACCATCATGGACTTGAACGACGACGTATTGCAGCAATCCGTGCAATATTTCGTTATAAATAGATGTTCGTTTAGTGGTTCAACGTTATCGGGTGGTTTTTCGGAAGAGTCGAGCGTTAAAAGGTTTACGCCGTCATCCATAAATAGAATAGAATCACTCGATTTTACACATATTGAAATTCACAATAAGGATTTTCGCGATTTTATAGATAGTTTGACTGCTCCCTCCACCGCCGCCACCGCCACCACAGGCAAAACGCTGCTATTTTTAGACCCTCCGTATTATTTGGAAAGTAAGTCGAAACTATATGGAAATAACGGCGACATGCACGAGAAATTCGACCATAAATTATTATTTGACGTGTTGAATACAAAAAAGAATTGGGTCGTCACATATAATAACTGTGAGTATATTCGAAACTTGTATAAAGACTATATAATACACGACGTAAACTGGAGCTACGGAATGAACACATCAAAGGAATCATCCGAAATTATTATCATTTCAAAATAGCCGCGCCGCTACCAAACGCTGCTCTACAATTCGCCGCTACTTTCATCATACACTAGGTTAGTCGGTAGTTTCATTTGATTATCCAAGCTAAATTCACTACTCGCTAAACTATTCAGATTTTTAGGTTGACACGCAATCATCACCGATAATTTGCAAAATCCATTTTTATTCTTTGTTTTGTGTATTTTAGTTCTTACGCGTAACTGCTGGTCGCACACAAACGCGGGAACTTTGAAATCGCATATATCGTTGCCCAAATGATACAGACCTTTATCGGATATTTGTATATACGAACACCCCTTTTCGCTGTATAACTTCATTATCGTGTCGCTCGGACAGTCGATATAAACGTCGTTGAAATCGCTTGTTTCGCGTTTTATCTTTATCCATTCTTCATGTGTTATATCTTTTAACATAAATGGTGGAATTTTACTATTGAATAGTGCGATGGATGCGATGAGCTCTTCAAACACTTTTTTCGAGGCTTCTGGTATTTTATTTCTTTTACTTCCTATCCATTTTTTATCCGTGACATCATATTTTAAAGAACACTGCATCCAATCAGGTGTTTTTCTTTTTTTTATTTCAACCGATATGTCTCTTGCTTGGGCTTCCTTCATATTACATTCTATATCGTTTTTAGAACTGCAGCCACCCAATTCAGATTCTTTTTGCGTATTGAATTCAACACCATTCAGTTTGGTTTTTTTGACTATATTGTAAACCGCTAATTCGTATTTTTTTCCGCTAACGGAACACCTTGAACCTTTTTTATTCGTTTCATTCGTTTCATTCGTTTCATTCGTTTCATTCGTTTCATTCGTTTGATTCGTTTGATTCGTTTGATTCGTTTGATTCGTTTCATTCATTTCGTTTGATGAGATTGTATTTGTACGTATATGTGCATATTTTGTATTTACATATGAATTTTTATACATCAATTTTATTTTTAGGTAATTTATAACTATATGCGGAATCCTCATAAAAATAACCATAGGATTGCGTTGCGTTTCGTTGCGTTGTTCAATACTACTATATTTCATATCATTAAATTTAATATTGTTTCATTAAATGTAATATTATTTCATTACATTTAACACCACACGACGAACACCATATGCTTTAACGTGCATACATAAGCCCTGCATTCCCAGACATAAATGTTACGACATTGTATCTTTCTTCCAATACAACCAAATTATAGTTGTAGTCATATATACGCCACGTCGGTTTGTTTACACCAATGGGTATTCTCGTTAATGGGTCGCAAATGGTTAGAAAATTCGCACTAGGGTCCAGCGGCGGATAAAACGTCGTGAACTCGAATTGAACATTCGAAAATTTACTCGTATTAAGCGCTCCTGTTGGTTGGAAGTTAAACGGGTCGGTATCTAGACAAAAATTATAACAATATAACCCGGTGGGTGCATTACTTGGCGTTCGCACATATTTCTCTACAAAGTTATAAACGCCCACATCTAGTACATTCTCGCGATACTTTCCATCCAACAAGATAGCCATATTCAATAATATACCACGTTGATTATTCGCACTAAATGGTTGTGTAACAAAAAGCCCGGTATTATTTGTGGTTAGCGTGCTATATCCCGGTCCTACAGGAACAGTACTACATGATACTGTTGTACCCCCATATATTCCACCATACTGTGTAGCAGGCGTAACAGGTGCGGGAATGATATTCACAGGTAGGTAGTTATATGGCCAGTTCGAATAGTTGCTCCACTGGTTTCGCAAGTTAATATCACTACGCTGAAAAAAGAACATCCAGCTACTTACCATCCCCAGCGTGTTTTCTAGCCATACGCGATGCGACCCCGTAACATTCTCGAAATTCCATTCATACGCCGACTTGATTAGATATTTTTGTTCACTTGCCGCAAATGTCTTCGCTTCGTCATTTGATAAAAATGCATACGTGCTAATTAAGTGTATATCGGCATTCCACTCCGATTGCGCATTATTATTATAATCAGTTGCAGCAAGACTGACACTTGGCGGCGATTGAAGAAAACGGTACAACTGCATATACTCGTTTGTATAATTGGGGCGAACCGTTGGCCAGCCATTTGCGGAGTCCATGACATCGCGAATCGTATATAAATCATTGATAGGTCGCATCGTTACGTCTATCTGTAGCTGATTGTATTGAAGCGCGATTAAAGGAAACGCCATTTTGCTTGAAAGCGTAAACCATGCATTTATGGGTATATATAAACGACGACTTCGAATAGACGGCTCGGACCCTTGAGGCAAATTAGTATAATACGCATTTGGGTACATGTTTATTCTGCTATTTGAATTTCCCGGGTCATTCAATTCAGCAGTATTTCCAGTCATGTCATCGTAGAGTGCCCTTTTAACTCCAGAGAAATCGCGCTGAACTAATGCCAATAAATATTTCCCTGTCAATACTTGCAATGTTTGTCCTCCGACCGATATGCGTATCTCTTTTATCATCTGTGTTCCTAAATTCTCAATCCATCGAAACTCATATGGCGCCCAGTCTTTCACGCCGCATGTAGGATTGGGTGGATATATTGGGCTCCATATTGTAGGCAACGTAACCACAATATATGTGTCCATTAAAAGATCCGCATACCTTGGAACATAAAATGTAAACGTCGAATCTGTTGTTAGTCGCAAAGACCTTTGCCCCGTAAAGTCAATTCTAAATTTTTGCATACCAAAGTTTGTATACTTTGCATAGGTTGCTTTAAAAAATGTTTTCTTAGGGTTTCCATTTAGTATGACATTTTGATTTCCGTATGAGACAATATTTAGTAATCCTCCTGTCATTCTTTTTGTTTATATGTTGTTATATATTGTTATATATTATTATATATATTTAACATATTAATAATTTTTAACAAGTTTTTTTTATATATAATTAATATCATTATATAATTAATATCATTATATAATAGTATATATTAAAAGTATGTCAGCACCAGGAGCTCCAGCCTCTCCACCCGGCGGTGGAGGTATTAACATTAATTTCTTGCCTTCTACTGCTGCTATACGCAGTGCACTAACTTCACAGGTTACTCCGATGGCAATTCATTGGTTTGGTATGGCGTTTGTTATCGTCGTATTGCTATGGCTTATTACCTATGTTAGTACAAAAATTAATTTAGGAAAAACAAACTGTGATATTATTGCCGAAGTAAATAAAAAAACGACTCCCACAAAAATAAATTCAAGATGGACTACATCTACCTCACCCGACTATGCAGGAAAAAATCTGCGAGATTTTTATATTAAAACAGCATACAACTGTTGCGCATCAGGTCAATTCAAGAGCGACTTTGTTAGCATGTGTGCCCTACAAAACGCCATTAAGCAAGGTGCGCGCTGTCTTGACTTTGAAATATTTTGCATAAATAATATTCCCTCGGTAGGGTTTTCATCGATTGACATGATTGGTGTAAAACAGAGTTACAATAGTCTGCCGGTTTCGCAAGTTCTAAAAGAGTTGAATAATATTGCGTTTTCAGAAACGGCGGGTATATGTCCTAACCCAAGAGACCCATTACTCCTGCATTTCCGGATAAAGACCAACAATGTAAATATTCTTAATATATTAGCAAGCGAAATTGCCGAAAATTTGGGCGATAAATTATTGCCTATCGAATTTATGCGCGAAGCAAATGGGACAAATATCACAAAACGCCCCATTAAGGATTTTATAGGAAAAGTTGTTATTATGGTTGAGAAAAGTAACTCGGCGAATACAATGCCCATCTTATACCAGTCCAAAAATATGTGGGAGCTTACAAATGTCACTACCAACTCCGTTTTTATTCACTCAAAACGATTTATGGATATTAAGAATTCAAATGACCTCGAAACAATTACCAACTTTAACAAGGAAAATATTACGATTGTTATGCCCGACTTATCCGTATCAAATGCAAACTATATTTCGACGGTTCCACAAGCAGTTGGTTGTCAACTTATGGCTATGAATTTTCAAAATGTAGACCAGAATTTGCTTACGTATAACGAGTTATTTGAAAAAGCGGAAAGTGCGTTTGTTCCAAAACCGAACGAGCTTCTACATGTTCCTGTATTTATTGATAAACCGAAACCTTTGCCAGCTTCTCTTAGTTTTGCTGCGAAAGAAATAGATGGACCAGGAAATGTAAAGATTATTGCATAATCCCGCATAAAGTGCGATTTACTTTATTAAGCAATTTTATTAAGAAATTTTATTAAGCAACTTGCATATACATTATTTAGTTCACTATAACTATCCTATTTTATTATATCCTAATAATATAATAATATATACCATATACCATATTATTTTACCTATAATCATGAGTACAAAAGATAGCGTGAAAAATAATCAAAATAACCCCTTAAACGTATTGTACTATGAAAATCGCGAGTTAGAGTTGCTAAAGAATGCGATAAACATTGAAGCAAAAAAACGAGGCGAGCGTATTGCAAAGAACCCGGTAATGAAAGATATTATTTCCGTTCTTGAGAAGTTTATTCGCGATAAAAATCTTGTTTGTTATGGTGGAACGGCGATTAATAATATTCTTCCACCCGTTGACCAGTTTTATAACCGCGATTTAGAAATCCCGGATTATGACTTCTTCTCGCCAAACGCAATGAATGATGCAAAAGCTTTGGCGGATATCTACTTTAACCAAGGATTCTCCGACGTAGAAGCAAAGGCGGGCGTTCACTATGGTACATATAAAGTATTCGTCAATTTTTTTCAGATTGCTGATATTACGCAGTTAGACAGTAGACTGTTTAGTAGTCTTAAAAAAAATGCCGTTATAAAAGACGGTATTCATTATTCGCCGCCTAACTTTTTAAGGATGGCAATGTATTTAGAATTGTCTCGCCCGGGTGGCGATATCACACGTTGGGAAAAAGTATTAAAGCGTTTAAATCTTCTTAATAAAAATTATCCACTCAAGGCGGAAAAGTGTGACCCTGAAACATTTCGCCATTCTTTATATGCGCGTTCAAAAACAAAGCAGTATTATTACCAAAAAGAAGTCATACAAAATGTTATCAAAGATATCGTTTCGAGTGATAGCCTGGTTTACATCGGCGGTTATGCTAACGCGCTTTACTCGCGTTACTTAAAAAATCGCGAAAAAATGTTTCTAAATGAAATACCAGAATTTGATATATTATCAAATGCACCCGATAAAACCGCCAAAAAAATTAAAGAAGAATTGGAAAAAAAAGAAGTACTTAGTGTTAGCATTGAAACAAAACCGTCAATCCCCGAGTATTTATCTACGCATTATGAAGTTAAGGTTGGTTCTCAACCCGTGGCTTATATTTATAAACCACTCGCGTGCCATAGTTATAATACCATAAAACTAGACGGTAAAATATTTCGCGTTGCTACTATTGACACGATGATGAGTTTTTATTTACTATTTCTATACGCAAATCGACCCTATTATAACCCCCGGCGAACTCTTTGTCTTTGTGAGTATTTATTTAAAATACAGCAGAAAAATCGTCTTAAAATGAAGGGTTTGTTGCGTCGTTTTAGTATAACATGTTATGGTAAACAAAAGACGCTAGAGGATATTCGAACCGAAAAATCAAAGCAGTATAAAAAACTTAAAACTAAGAAAAATACGAATGAATATAATAAATGGTTTTTGCGGTATAATCCGGAGTTGAATAAAAATAATAAGCCTATTTCTAAAGTAAAGAAAACAAAAGAAGACTTGATAAATGAGGCTAAACTTGCCTTAGAGGCGAAGGCAATTACGTCTAAAGCGGTCATTGCTGAGATAGAAAAAATAAATAAGGTATCTAGTGTTGGGAATACGCGTCCCTCTTCTAAAAAAATGGTGTCATCGAGGTCAAAGTCGGTTCGTTCTACAAGTTATTTATCACGGGTGTTAATGAATAGGAAAAAAAATAAAAATGCTACCAAAAAAATAAATAAAAATAAAGGTACCATTTCAAGTGACCAATTATTAATTATTCAGAATGAATTTACACCTTCTAAAACGTCTGCATATTTAACAGATGAAAAAATATACAATAAGTGAAATGTTAAAAAGCCGATGATATATTCCAAGAAGATATACAAACAAGATATGCAAAAAAGATATACAATAAAAAATAGTATTTATTATTGTATTTTCATGAATCTCACGAGTCTCATACGTCTCATACCGCCACGGTATCTAATACTCTTGTGAGACCGAAGTATCCCGCGCCAAATAAAGCACTAACAAAAACAAGTCCGCGTATATTATAGTTACCGTCTGTGTTAAATACGGATGGTATATATTTTAACATGTATTTTCTAAAAACAGGCAACTGAAATGCGAAATAAAGTATACCAACCAATAGAGGTACTTGTATTAACTTATATATATTTTCCATTGAGTCTACCGATGCTACATGATTATTATATCTTGCTTCATTTGTTTCTTCTTCGTCTTCGTGTTGCCCAATATAGTCGTCTTCTTCTTTTCTATAATTATTAGGGACATAGTTGGGCTTTACTTGTGCATCATTCATCATACCCGCTGTATTCATGGGTATATCTCGTGAGGGCAAATTTGTCAATCCTGAAGCACTCGCTCTTTGCAGTCCGTTTACTAGTTCATTCATAACATTTTGTTGTTGTGGTTGTTGTGGTTGTTGTGGTTGTTGTTGTGGATATTGAGGCTGCTGCATTGGCATCTGCATACCCATACCACCACCCATCATATTTACACCTGCAACATTCGGAGAATATACTTGTGCAGGTGGCATAACCTGGTTATTCATCATAGCACCTTCTCCCATTCCTCCCATTCCGCCACCACCTCTCATACCATTATTCATTTCCGTTTTCTGAATTATGATATTATTTTGATTCCCCGTACTTGGGTCAGTTGGAAGGTCATCGATGCTCGTCGTATCAGACATTTATTCTCTTAATATATTCTATAAAGAATGATAGATTTCATTTACTACGCAAATCTTACAGATTTTTTTTGAGTATCACAATGTTCCGAATTACTTTTATACGTATAGCACTTTTTACCGTATAAATACATTTCTTTTTCAAGTTCTTGTATTGGTGGCGATGTAAATTCAATACATTTTTCACCATAGCATTCTTTTCTAAATAATGTTGATAGCCCCAACCCAAGAATTATCGATATTATATATTTACTTGTCTCAGAATGTATCCACTTCTTTATATTCATTTCCTATATTATATATAGTATATATATTTATAATATAAAATATTTTATCTAGATATTTTGCCTTTATGCTAACTTGGATTTCAAACTTGTATAGGTATTGTTTTTAATGAACCTGTATTAAACGGGCACTTATTTTCCTTTGCTTCGAAAGTAAAACAGTTTTCAGCTTTATCTATATACTGAAATTTACTACTATTATCTACAGTAGGGTATATTAAAATACTTCTCGTCGGAGGAGATGACATATAAATGTATACCATCCCTATTAAGAAACTTAAAATAAATACTGGTATTGATATATATTTCATGTGTTTTGGATATGTAAAGTATTATATATATAAAATATATAATATTTAATGTACTACGTTTTATAATTCGGTAATTCCGTGTTTCTATATTTCCGTGTTTCTATTTTTCGTATTATTTTTTAGTTATTTTTTTTCGAACTATCATAAATGAGTTGAGTTTCCGATTTTTTTAGTATACATATTTTTTCACATTTACAGTCTTCTGTTCCTTTTCTTTTCGGTTTATTTGTCATTTCGCACATAAATGATTCTTCGTACTTCTCATTTCCTTTTATTTTTTCTAGATTTCTAAACGCATTATGATTTGTTTTTATATATATACTGCGATGATTACTGGCATATCTTCCCGAAAAGGATAATAGCGCGTATACATTATGTAACAACTTAAACATTTTATTTTCGTATCTGTACTATAGACTACATATAAAATATTTTTATGTAGTTTGCATATATTTTTTATAATATATATTGTTGTATATCATCCTTGCATGTTTGCATGTTTGCATGTTTGCATCTTTGCATCTTACGGTGTTATCGTATTTTATGTGTATTATAACCTCCACACCCCCCGCATTTTAGTCCAATAGGATGAAATGGTACTTCTCCTTTAAAATCGCAATCATTGCACGTGATTTCTGCTTGTATATTTTCATCATACGGATAAACTGCAATCATGTTATCATAATGCTGAATCATCACTTCGAGCATGCTTCCTTGTATCATCATTTTCCTACATAACGGGCATGTATATTTATTCTGTTTGAACGACGAGTTCAGGCATGAACTATGTATTACGTGTCCACATGGTAAAAACGACGTAGGTTCTCTCGATAAAAATATATTATCTAAGCATATACAACAGTCATTCCGAAAGGCATCAGATACACATTTGTGTGTATTTTCAAGATTGGTATGAATACAACCACCGCATTTATCGCAGTGAAAAAAATCGCTAGGTTTATTCCCAACACCACACATCCGGCATATTTTACACTTTTCGCAGTGGTAAATTTCTGATGCTGGTTTATCCGAATACAGATGACATATATCGCAATAGTATGAAGCAAACGTTTCTACGAAAAATCGGCATTCTTTATTTATGCACGTGTTGGACGCCGGTTGTCGCGTCTTACAATCGTTACAAACAATTTCTTCTATTTCGTATCTGTTTATCTCATGTTCCGAAACTTCAAAATCGTGGCATATACGACACCCAAATTCTCTGTCGCAACATTTTGCAATGATTTTACAACCAGATATGTAATGCCCACAGTTTTCCTTTTTATCTTTTTCTTTTTCTTTTTCTTTTTCTTCGAATTTCGATATTTCTCTCGCATCTGTTGCATCTGTCGCATTATCCTCCTCCTCCTCCTCCTCCTCATCGCTCGTCGTGTCTAACGTGTAATCAACCCATTCATCAAAATCACATTCCGAGCAACATTCCGAGCACCCATCGTCGTCTCTTTCGCACATATGATATATGATGTCTATATAAAATATATTAAAAAGTTTCTATATCATTTTAATATGTTTATTATCCCCCTCCCGCACTACCCAAAAACATTGTACATTACCTTCGCACCTAATGCGCCAAAAAGTATACCACAAACCAGTTGTAATAATGTATGACATCCTAAATAGACGCGAGAATATCCCACGAGTATGAGATACAATGGAGCCGACATTACGATTGACTTCCTATACTTTGGAAAAAACAGATACATCAATGTTAATGCGCTGACAGCAGTTGTCATGTGCATAGACGGAAGCCCTCTTTTAAAATACTCGCTCCTATCTATTTTTTCAAATATCCCTTTTAATATGAAATTATTATGGAAAAGAGAATCTATTGTCGTTCTCTCGCCAATACACCTCCCTGGTCTATACAGAAACTCCGCATCATATCGCATAAGAATGATTTTCACGATTTGAGCGACTGTTATAATAACAAAAATCGATATTAATATATAAAACCATTTTCTTTCTTTTGTCACTAGTAACGTTACAAAAAACGAAAAAACCAAAAGAGAAACAGTATTTGAAATCCATATCATTATGCTCAAAATTGTTGGGTTCTTTGAAGAGGTTTCATTTATTATTTCTTTCTCGGGAATTTCCGCATTTCTCACCGCTCTGTTACTTCTCATGTCTGCGCCGTCTTTGACATCCCCTGACCCTACAGCATCGGACCTCTTCTCTCGACCATCTTGAAAACCATCTCTCATTATAGGCTCGTGAGAATATGCTAAATTCACATCTTTATATGTATAATTCAAAACCGTATCATCTTCATCACTTTTATTATTATTTGCATTCATAGTTGCATTCATATCTTCAATCATAGTTGCATTCATATTTTATTCTACGTTTACACCCTCTAAAGAATTATATATATATAATTATTATTTTTATTATATTTATTATATTTTTGCTCCTCCTATTTCGTAAATGAAATTACCTGCGGATGCTCTATCTCCGCCTCCATGCTTTTAACACTGTACTTTTTTTGTACCAATATATGCTCTTTCGTATTCTCGTCATATTCTATATTATTATATACATACGTCGCATCTCGTATCTTCTTCGTCAAAGGAACAATATTTGTCAAATATATATCCACAACCGTTCTTACCTTTTCAATCTCACCCGTAGCATTAAACTCATTCATTACCTCTTTTACCTGACCTATATACGTATATAACTCAGCATTCATTCTCTTCAACTCCTCTATGTTCTCAGGATTTATAGTTATGTCAATATACTTATTATACAACTTGTCGTACTTTTCTAAATAAGTATCCAACTCCTTTTTAGCCTCCCCAAATTTCTGCACTAGCTGTTCATCGCTTATATACTTGAACAACAAATCCAGTTTATACTTTATTATATTTTCCTTTATACCCTCGATTTTGCTATATGTTGCTGCCATCATTTCACTTATGTTCTCTATTTTCCCCCTAGCTATTTCTATATTTAGACCACAAGGCGTTGCACCATTACCACAAACCGCCTTTAATGTTCTACCAGTACTCGTAAACGTTGTGCCGCCTGTTTGCTTACAAACAACACACTTTCTTCCTCGTTTTAATTTTGCTATCTGCGAACGCTTCTGCATCATTGTAAGCGTCTCATCAGATAGTATTGAACTCTTCTTAACATCAAACTTTCCATCATATTGGTCTTTTAATTTATAATACTCATGTAGCGCATCGTCAACGGACATTTGTGGTCTAGACATTCTATCTATATAATGAAGATATTTTTTCATTTCACAAATATAAACATATATTTGCAGATTTTGCAGATTTTGCATATATTTTGTAAGACAGTTTTTATTTATGAAACGAATTTCGATTAATCTCTCGCATCTGTAACATCTCATGTCTTTTATATATATGGATTTACGATAACTTGAGAAGACGGCGCGTCCCACATTGGCAAATCCGTTATCATACCAGCACTTCCTCTTTTACTGCTCTCTATTTTTACATTTAGAGCATTTAGTCTCGCCAATACATCCTGTTTTTGTTCTCTTAATTTTGCGTCCTTTTCTTCCGGCGTTAGACGCCCTCTGTATTTATAATACAAAAACCCTCCCATAATAAGTAGAAAAATTAAAAATAATACTAAATTAAATATATTATTTGTAAATATTGCTTTTTTATCTTTGCACGTCTTTAATACTTCGCTCATAAAGTATTTAACACCCGGTTCTGTCAATACTGGTTTTTCCATTGTCTTCGTTATTTGGAGTATTGGTTTTGTTCGTGTGTAATCTATTATTTTATAATAGTATTTTTATAAAATAAATTATACATAATACATATATACACATACGTAATTATAAAGAATATAATGAGCACAACAACCGAAAATCCAAAAAATGATGTAAAAGTTACTCCAACCAGTAATCCTCTTAATATTACAACAAAAAATGCACCTAATCCTTCTACATCCGTTTTCACGTTTTTTCTTATCACACTCTTCTACTTTGTTGCTAAATATAAAACACCGAATTCCATGTCTACCATGTTGAATATTATTTATATTATAGCCATCGTTTCTACTCAAATCTCCATAAATACTGCTTTAGCTAAATCTATATGTAACAACGCACAATCGATGAATGTCGGTATTTTAGCCACCGTTTTCCCCATGCTCTTTATTTTCGGTCTCCTACAACTTTTGCTCACTATTTTCCCCGGCTGGGTCGAACCCTTTTCCAATACGTTTGGATACGGTATGGCGAAACTTGTGGGGCTTCAAGACCTTATGAAACGTCTCCTCGTTTCCCCGCAGTTTAATGCTGCCCCCGAAAAGAAGATAATCAATGCCGTGAACAGTATATATAATGACCCCTCGATTTTTATCAATCAGTTTAGTTACGCAAATCGCGAAGACTTTAACAAAACATGGGACAATAGTTTTGCCAGCGGTAGGGGCATCTTCGTGAAAAGCGCCGGACCTGCACCTTTGCCTTATTCTCCTGCAAATCCCAACCCGTCTCCTGGTTCACACCTTTACCAAGAGTTTAGAAATATGGTGAAACTTAAAGACATTGTAGGCACCTTTGTATGGTACATGCTTGTCGGTGTCATCACAACCTCCAGAAGCTACAACTACATCATTAGCCAACCTTGCTCCCTAAATGCAAGCGTAGCACAAAAAGCAGTCAACAGCTACATCAAGAATACCGTCGCCGCTCCTAAAACAATCGATAAGCTAACACCCGACGGATTCAACTATAAACTAAACTAGAGACCGTATTTTATCTTTATCGTTTGTAATTATTTGTTACCGTTTTACAACACAAATAATTACAATTATTATTTACTGTTACCGCATACTATTTACCATTTACCTTCGACTTCTAACGCTTCTCCTAAATCTTCTGCTTTTCTTTGTTTTACCATATTTCTTTTTTCTATACGTCTTTTTGCCTTTTCTTCCTACTAAACGTTTACGTCTACGCGTTAAACGCTTATGTCTTCGAGTAGCACCACCTTCAGCGACAAATGTATCAAGCACGCCATGAGTATATTTTTGATTGACTTTTTCACCATTAGGCCACGTGGTAACACCTTTCCCATGCTTCTTGTCATGAACCCAATCTCCCTCGTACTTGGCACCATTAGCAAACAACGTGAAAACACCTTTCCCATGCCTCTTGCCATTATCCCAATCTCCCTCGTACGTGTCACCATTAGGCCACGTGTAAACACCTTTCCCATCATACATGCTGTTCTTCAAATTTCCGATGTATGTGGCGCCGTTGTTGCCGCTTAATTTGTAGACACCATTAAGTTCGCTAGATGTGGTGTGTGTGGTTGGAGGATGCGAACGTGATGTGTCTACGGCTTCGTCACAATGTTTTACTAATAACTCCCCTAAACTTTCAATATTACTCAATATATTTTGTGTAGTATCCAAAATATACTGCGGTACCTCCCCCTCATCTTCTAATTTGTCCATATTTCTAATTACAGAACTATTTTCGAACTCAAAATTACCTCCACTTGTTATCGATGAAAAAAGAGCGGACTCTCCAGGGTGACCATTTGAATCTAGAATCAAAGATTCATCGTGTATTTTACATATCACTTTCGGTTTATCGGGTTTTGCGTTTATATCTGATAAGTCTTGTTCTATTAATGAAAGCCTGATATGGTATTTATCAATATCATTAGGTGTGGTTTTACTTAAAAATTTATGACCTTCAAAAAAATTTTTTCTAAAAGTTACACAAAATGTGCGGAGATTGTTAGATATAGTATGTTGAAACTTATATGAAAAAAATTCCCTATAGCCCTTTACAATATTTGCCACCATACGAGGGAAAGTTAAAACTGCCAACATAGGGTTAGTAAAACCATATCTTTTATATATTTCGCCTTTGTACCACACATCTTTATCACTTTTTAATAAAAAATTGGCAGTTGTTCCTTCCTTCATATACGCCGGTTTTCCTAAAAGAGAATACGAATCTTTTCTAGCAGACATACTATTCAGCTATATATAATAACCCAATAAAAAAATATATTCTAATCTACAGCCCGATATTCGAACAAATAGGTCACCAAAACATACACCAATATAGCCAACACAATCGACATCAGCCAAATAGGGATAACGGTTTTGTTTTTATACCCAATACCAAAGCGACGGAAACTTAGGTCTTTGTTATAAATAATAGAAGGGCGAAATGCGTTTATAATACCGAAAAAAATAAGGAAAATAAAAACGGCGATAATACTTAATGCCTCTCGCGATATATACTGGTTAAACATCCTAAATTATAAGTATATAATTATTATAGATATTTCGCCATTTTATCGCCATTCTTTTGCGCGGACCCTTGCGGACCCCTAATTCGCAACTTTTCTAAACCATTTTATGGTTCGTTTTATCTAAAAATACCTCGCGACTAATGTTGCGAATTATTTTTTTCTCACACTTCTCGTCATTTTCTATCGGCTCGCAAACATTTCGCACCATAGTGAGGTACTCAAGCTGCGTTGCCTCTGTGTCAAACCAGTCAGGATTCTCATCCACCCATACACTTATCATGTTACGCTCCTTGTTTGCAATCTTCACAATCGTATTCTTTATCTTATCATGATTATCGTCTTTCTCCCACTTCTCGCAATCTTTTATATACATTGTTTCGCGTTTTGTATCCGTACAATGTATTGGTCGCTTATATACATCCAGCTGTCTAAGACCTCTTATCATCACATTCGTAATACCTTCCACCAAGCCTTTATTCTTTGTATACATCAGGTCGTCCAATGTTATCTTCAAAGATTGGATGAAGTCGCTTATATTGAGAGCATCTTTGCACTTCTCATTCAAAAATATATTCAAATTGAAATTATTCGTATTATTTACAATATTATTTACAATATTCTTCTCCTTGGATAAGCTCACAAGCTGCTCCTGCAGTTTCCCATTCTGCTCGATAAGCTTCATTATCATTTCGTTGCTTACTACTCCGCCATGCGAGACCAACTTATCGTGTTCAGATGACAGCGCATCTGCCTCTTTTGTTACCTTACATGTCTTCTTATGGTAACACAAACTTGAAGCGAACTTATATGAGGAGCCGCACACACATTTAAACGATTTATCGTCTTGGGTTTTTTGGGTTTTTCTGTTAGTATTTGTTAGTATTCCATGTTTCAGTGTCAAAAGATGACGTGCATAATCATGCTTATGGTGCGAGTTATAGTCACAAGCGACGCAAGAAAAAATACTGGGTTTTTTCGGGGTTTTTTCGTTAGTATCCATTAGTATATACTATATGGAGAAAAATGTCTAAACCCTTTTGGGAATATATTTTAAAAAATTTATCGTCACGTTTTTTTCAACTTAAAAATGCGATTTAGAGCATTATGCTCTGAGTGATGAAGTCGATGTTTTTTTCAAAAGTCTACCCCCGGTTTTCAAAAATGGACATTTATTTTTGTCCATTTTTGAAAATCCAGCTTTAGATTTGAAATTTTTATACATCATCATCATTCTTCCGGGATTCCTCTTTTCTTACTGAGATTTCTCTTTTTTATTATAAATACTTGGAAACTACACGACTTATCGTCTCAGAGCAGCGGCGCTTTGCCGAGTTATGCGGAGGGTATATTTGGAATTTGGGAATCGTTACCATAATGGTTTGGTGATTTCGATTTTGAATATTCATATTTGTTACGATAAAATATGAATATTATATGTGGGACTTTAGGCGGGATTTTATTCTAGGATAGGGATAAAAAAATCTGATTTTTATCGTGATATTACTTCTTATATGAAATAATTTGTGATGAGTTATTTATTATAAATCTCCGACAACGGCACTTATTTCTGAAGCAGAAAGCACTTTGTTATAAAACCGGAAATCATCTACAAGAGTTCCATTTCTTACACCTTTTCTCATTTAAAACGCCCATTTTACAGAGCAAAAAAATAAGAAAAAAATGTAAAATCAATAGTAGGAATTTCACCTACGATGGTCTAACTTTTCCTGTTCTTCTTTTTTATTGGAACAGGTGAAAGACGAAATTTGGAAACATAATGGTCGCTCTTGTTTTTCTATCCAAGATTGTGTTAATTTCATTATGTTTATAGAAGAGTTTGCGTCTCTGGTTCTAAATACGATTTTTTTGTTTTCGCAACTCACGCAGTTAGAACACTTTAACAGACGAAATACTTTATTTCCTTCCTTATCTTTATAATACTCCAAATCATTATTACAATCACAACACTTCTTACTTGTGTTGCATTCATTTATCGTTATTGTATCATATTTTTTATGAATTAATTTTCTCAACCCTTTATTCATCGTAGGCATAAAATGTTTCATTTGTGTGCTTCTACTCCAATTTCCATAACCGATTAGGATATTTTCGCCAAATGTTTCTTTAATTTTATTCAAAAATGTGTCAATTGATTTCTTACCATAACTATATTGACGAAATTTCATTTTTCGCCATGTATCACGATGGTAAAACTCCATAGTTTCTTTATTTAGTTTATCTTTTTCAACGAGATACACTTTGAACCTTTCGTAATCAACTGATTTACTATTTTGAATTGATAGTTGTGTTTCTTTTTCAATAATACCATTTCGCTTTTTCTCTTCTAATAAAATTCGTTCGTTTGTTTTTGCTTTACTTTCTCTTTTCCTTTGTGGTGCCGTGTATTGAAGTTTGTTTCCGTTTTTATCCATCATATAAACTAAACTACGTTTTCCTGGATCGCAACCAACAATATTCCGTTCTTTCAAAGTATCTAACTGTTCTTTGGATAAATCCTCAATATTGTAAAAATCTTGCTCTTGTAAAATAGGAACTCTTGCACCCCATTTTTTATCCTTAAAATCCTTTCTAATAAATAATAAGCAACACGAAACACCGTCAGTTTGGATTTGGTTATGAAACTGATAATGTTTATTTTTGAATATTTTATTTTTCATATCCAAAAAGTTAACCCATACATCCTTTTGATTGTCTTTCACATTACTCAACAAATCACCCTTTTTCACTTTATTACCATCTTTGTCCTTTTCAGGGCAAAACAGATTGATTAAACTTGCAGTATCAATAATAATGTGTTTGGGAATGATGTTGTTTCTTAATGGTAGGGGTTGAAACAATTTGCTGTCTTGTTTTTCCAATACAGAATTCATATACAACATTCCTTTCAAATAATCAAATGGTTTAACTTTAACATCATAATGAACTGATTTTTTGATTTCAGTAGGTAAAATGTTAGATAAATGTGTTTCTTTCCATTCATTAAATATTTCATCTGTTTCACTTAATTCCATAAGGTTCTTTTTGAATTGAAATAAGATTGCTTTATCTTCGGTAATTTCATTTGTGGTTTTGTTAATAAATCGTAAAAAGTGTTGTATGAAATGCTCCTGAATATTGTTTGATAATGATGTGTGTATTTGTGTTGATAAATAAGGCAATAAATAAGTTGTGTGTTTCAAATTGGTTTTTACATGGTTCAGTAAAGGTTGATATTCGGTTTTATAGAATTGTTCCAATATTTCCAATAGTTCTGTGTCTTTGCCTTTCTTTCCTCTATTATCACGATTTCCTAATGTCTTGATGCTATACAAAATAAATGTTTCATCTACATCAGGCAACGGTAGATTATTATTGTATTGGTATAAAACATACAACCGAATAAATTGATAAGTATGAATAACCAAATCATTCATTTCAAAAACCAAATGATTTATTAATGGTTGCATCGTATCACAATTCACTAAAATGGTTTTCAAGGGTATTTTGAATGTTTTGTATGCGGATTTTTCATTATTCCTAAACTCTTTGAATTCGTCCTTTTTCTTCCTTTTCATTTTATATACTATTATAATATTTATTTTTAAGTCATTTAAACGCATATTATATAAATATAATATGTTATAACAACTAACATAAATGGAACAAACGATTGAAAAAGAACACACGTATTATTGTGAATGCTGTAATTATAAATGTATGTATCCTGCACACTGGAAACAGCATTTAGAATGTGAAAAACATAAAAATAATGGGATAAGAAAGACCAGAAGTGATAAGGTATTTGAACCAAATTGTAAAATATGTGATTATACAACTACACGAACGACCAATATGAAACTTCATTATTTGAATAACCACGCAAATAAAGAAGAAAGGAAAAAGGAGTTTAAATATTACTGTGAAGAGTGTGATTTTGGTAATTTTTCAAAAGGATTATTTAAGTTGCATATGGAAGCAAAACATAAACAAATTAATAATTATGGATAATGCGAGTAGTCATAGAAATTCAAAAGTAAAAGATGTAATAACACAACACAATCATTTATTATATGCTGTTCCTTATCAGCATTTTACAAATTCCATAGAAAATTATTTTAGTATGTTGAAATCACGATTACAAAAATTAGACGGATTAACACACGCAGAATTGAAAGAGAATATAATCAACACCATAACGAATATTCCAAAAGATAAATATAGGAACATAATTAAAGGAGCATATGAAAGACCCGAAAAATACATATCCAATAAAAACAAGACACGAAAAATAAAGAAGAATTATTTATAGGGTATTCTCATATAAAATGGGCGTTTTAAATGAGAAAAGGTGTAAAAAGAATTGAGCATTTTGTTCAGTTGCACCCGCACCAATGCGTAAACTATTAGTTATAGTATTTGCATATGACCTTGAAGTAGTCGTTCTCAAGGTACCATCTACATACATAACAAGCGAACCAGTCGTTTTGTTAAAAGTAAACGCAAGATGTACCCATCTATTTAAATTCCCAAACCCTGAAAATAAATTTTCACTGCCACCAGACCATGACGAACCATTACCTGTCCAAAATTGTAAATTATTATCAGGGTGAATATACATCATCCATCCCGATAAATTCGGACTATATCCAGTACGACATGTAGCAATTGACTGATAGTCTCCATCACTATTTACTGGTTTTATCCAACACGCGACCGTAAAATTATCGGGTGAAAACATGCCATCATTGGCGATTTGAAAGTAATTGCTGCCATCGAATAACGCTGCACCAGTTCCTCGCCTAAAATTAACAGTATCAAACGTTACTGTATTATTATTGGTAAGATGGTTGTTTTTTGTAGAATATCATTCCCATTTGAGTCAAATGGGTAATGTGCGATTAGACCACTTGGTGGCGCCGATACAATAAGCTGTGTCGATGCAGTAGCAGCAGAATATTCTCCATTTGACGAGGCAGCTTGATTCACAATTATAGTATTCGTACTTTCTACATAAATAGTTACATAACCATTTGAATCAATTGCTATACCAGGAGCAAAGTTTGGTCCATTATATCCTTCTGTTAAAATCGAAAACGATAACGCACCAGGACTACTTGTCGTTATATAGTCTAGTAACGAAAAACCACTAATACTTGTATCTTTATTTATCGGAGAAGTGACTACAAGATTAGGTATTTTTGGTTTGGGGAAATAAACATACGGAGATTCGGGATAAGATTTTTCATAACTTGGTAAACCCGTATAACTCGGATAGTAATATTTAAAAACAACCTTAACATCGAAACTATCTCCAGGTTGTGCTGTATCAAACATTTCTTTTATAGTATCGTTTAACTGAATACTCATCAATTTTGGACTCGACTTATCAAGGTCTATCGATTGTATTTCTAACTCTTGCTCTACTGACCATACTTGTGTCTCACCAGGGCGAACCATCAGTTTGTAAGAAGTAGAAACACCAAGTTGCATAAGAACTCCTGCCTTTTCGCGTACTCTTTCCATTTTCTTTATAATATTATAAAATATTATAATATTATAAAATATTATAAAATATTATAAAATAATAAAATAATAAAATTTGTAAAAAAATCTAAAATATAATTAACTAATCATCCCCCTCACCGGCATCGCGCTGATTATACGCACCATCGTCTTCCACTCCATACTCATCGTCATCCCCCTGTAAGTTAAACTCATCAAACAACTCCGCTTCTATTTCCGCATCCTGATGTTGTCGCTCTTCTTCTTCGTCGGCATATATGTCACGCATACGCATACTAACTTTGTCCCTTTTTAACGCCTTCTTCTCCATCTTCGCTTGCTCCTCATCGCGCCGAAACTCATTCTCCATCTGTTCGCGCTCTTGCTCATACGTCTCAGGAACATAAAACCGTAACCCCTTCGTCGCACCTACATTCCAATCACCCAACCGAAGATTCTTCATCAAGTTCTCAACCTGGCGCTCGGCTACCTGCATATCGCGAAACTCCCTGGTAATGATATCCTTCTCTTTATCCTTCGACTGTGTAATATCCTCTTTTATACTTTTATTATTTACATTTATCGCCGATTTATCCGCCATTATGATTTTAAAAAACACCAAAAGCAAGTTTGCCACCATATTTTTCAATTCCGTATCTTCTTGCGCAACCATTGATACCTCCCTCACAACACCATTTTGTTGGTCTTGCGCTTCTAGAACAGATACTAGCGCGGATTCATCCTCCTCCGGTAACTGCGACTCCTGTGTCACGACGACAACCGTTTTCGCCAGTTTCACATATTTCAGCACCACATTCAGAAAATAATGCGTAAATAAACGCCGCACCAAATCATCGTTAAATAATGAATACATTCCGCCACTATCCTCTTCCGAAGCGCGTTTCCTATATTGTCTTACAGACCCACGCGTCTCCGCCGGACCTTCCGCTCTCTCTTCTCTCCTAGACGGTCCACCACGACCACTCGCGGATTTGCCTAATAAACCAGATAACAATCCCCCCGTATCGCCTTCCTCCGCCATCTCTTCCTCCTCAAATTCCTCTACATCCATCTCCATTGCATCATCCTGTCCCTGTCCCTGTCCCTGTCCCTGCACCTTCGACACATCCCTTTTTATAACCCTCGCAAATAATGGAGTGTTTAATGCAAACTGAAACCACTCATTCGTCTCTTTCATCACACCTGTAACAACATTCGCCAATACACTATTTTCTTTATCCTTCATATATTTGTCAATTTCGGCATAGTACTTCTTAACTATCGTCTGAATATCCAGTACATGCTGCCTCGATAAACCCCAATGCTTATGTACCGATACTTTCTGATTATTTACACTATTCAATATAATATTCGGAAAAACATGTATCAAATTCCGCATTTCATTCACGACAAATTGCATCCCCTTATAGGTGGAAGTGTCGCGTTTCGGACAGAGAACACTATCCCCAATAAGTTTAAAATTCGTTATATTCAATAAAAACGTCTTGTATAGTTTCGTCGTTTTTCGGTCAAGCGACTTATATTGTGATATAAACTCTAATATAGCATCAACCATCTCCGCGTTCTTCTCCGACAAATAATTCTTCAATTCTCTCAACTCTGGTGTATCCTCACTAATTTGGATATTGAAAGTGTCCAATAACTCAGTCAACTTTGTTAACAATATTTCAGGAACTTCAGGCACCTGTCTTTCACGATAAGACGCAATTAAATCGCGCATTCTCTGAATATATGACACCTCCGTCGGATTAAAATCAAACGGAATAACATGTTCACCATTTACAATCTGTAACAAAGCCTGTAATGCATCAGGTGTATATGTATATTCACCCGTACTCTTCAACTTATCTATTTTCACCTTTAACGACTCCTCGAGAGGATTATAAGTTTCAGTCGACGGTTTATCGTGACACAAATGCAGAATAGAATTGGGAATTGGTACATCACTATTGAATTTACAATATACAATGAATGCCATATAAATGGTTGGTTCATCAAATCCCTCTGGTATGTCGGGATACTTTGTGCGCGTATTTTCCGGGTCATAAAAAGACGACGACTTCTGAATCTCAATAATATCATCTAGCACATTACGCAAAAGAGTAACCTGTTTATTATAATCATCAATAATGCGCTCCTGTTCTACAAAATATTTTATCGTATTGACAGAACCATCCGCATTACAACAAGCATTCTCGACAACTGGTTCATTCGCACCATTTGTAAGAATAAGCTTTTCTTTGTCGACGACTTTCTGCACCATCACCTGAATCGCCAACGAATAAAAAATAATTTTAGCACGAATTATTGATATTTTTTCAAACTGATTTCCCGAGCCTTTTTTGAAATCTTCCAACAAGTCACTTTGAAAATTCGGACTAAGCGGGGAAGGGGACGACATTTTTAGTTTCGAAAGAGGCGGAAGAAAGTTAATCCAATTTTTGATATCGTGCTCCGCTGGTAACTCCTCTGCAACATGTATCTTATTATATTCGCGTTTTTCCAATATTTTCGTCTCGATTGTAGGAATCTTTACGACGATTTTTTCAACATATGCTTTTATTTTCGAAGCAATATCGTCCTCCTTTTTCCCTTTTAGTGTATTCCACGGCTCGATACCCGATTTTATCTTTACAGCAATACACGCAATATATTTTATTGAAGAAAAATCGCCATCTCCGTCGATAGGATAACCTACAAATGAACGAACACATCCGGGGAATGTTTTGCGCGTTTTTACAGAAGGAATATTGACCTGAATGACAACCACCAAAAACGACATTGTAAGCAGTAAAATAGTACTTAACTTAAAATCCTTATATGTTTGTCTAGATGCGACAGTCGCTGACCCTGATGCAGACGCCGCCGCCTTTTTACGATTAAAATCATCTTCGGATGGAATTTTTGATAAAAGCACATTCATAACTTGCTCGATAATAAATGTTCGCTGTGGCTCTAGGTCGATTGCCATATATTTTGTCATGGTCGTTATAATACCGCTTATCATTTGCATGTCGGGATTTTTGAATGTCGGCAGCTTCTTGTCTTGTAAGCTCTGTATCAATGTCTCGCCCAGCGTCTTCTCCATGATTTCGCGCGTCTGTAGTTTAAATCCCGCTGCATCGTATCCCTCTTCCGTATCCAAGTCTATATTTTTTATGACATAACCACTGTATTTATCCGTCCAAGCATCACCATCTTCACTAATCGAACCTCGTTCTTTGCATATCGTATCAATCGTCGTCTGAATATCACCCTGACTCAAAAAAACAGTCGCAATTGTCTCAAAAAAAGACGGCACTAGTTTGGTATTCGTGTCCTTGCAATATAACCAATAAGGGCTTTCGACCTCGACACTAAGCGTCATGGATGTACTTTCTTCGATGGCGGGTCTAGCAAACTTCTGAATAAAACGCATAATATTTCGTTGGCGTTTTACGTAATCGGTTTGTCCAAGAATAAGGTCAAAAATGCGGGCATACGGTGATACTTTCTCTCGAACCGTGGGGTCAATTTCATTATCAATGCCTGTCGAATATTGCGCATTATTATATTTATACGCGTTGTATTTTCGAATACTTTGCAGTTTATCGATGGTGTCAATCGAGTAGTTATATTTGCGATAAACCGTGTCCAATATTTGCTTACGGCTCTGGTGAAAATTCGAGTCAAATTCGTCATACATTTGTTTAATAATCTCATCCTTCATGGTATCCTGCGCTAGTTCAGGAGTCATGCATTTTTTATTGAGTGCGAAGCAATCACTTTTAACGTTGCAAAAATACGTAGTATCATACATGCTGACCGTATTAGGAATGGTATCATCTTTAAGCCATTTACGGTTTGCGCGAATATAGTACTCAAATCGGTCACCTTCCTCGTCACTTATTTCCAAGACAGCGTATTGCCCATCCTGTACCTTTCTTTGCCCGCGCAACATGTCGCGTATTTCGGACTTGGCATCTTGCATAGGGAGTTTTGTTTTTTTCATATAGCGCGAAACCAAAAACGTTTCAAAGTCTTCAGCAGAGTATTCAGGTCTATCTTTTTCGTGTTTTTTCAAAAAAGCATAATCCGTGAAATCGTAATTCTTGTCGTAAAATATTTCCTCGCCTTGGTCCTCTTCAAGTTCATCCCTGTCGATATATTTTTTAGTAAGTACAAAATTTTTACACTTATTTGCTCCGTGTTTTGACTCCATTTCTTGTTCAAACTTGTCTTTTTCTTGTCCATATAGTTGGTCGAAATCAAATGGCGTTATTAAATCCTCGTTTATAATGGAAAGAGTGTTCATATATAGTCGCGCATTATCCACGCAAATAAGACGATATAGAATTTCCTCATTCGAAAACGAAATCGGCGGAAATATAGCGCCTGCATCCATTGAACCTGCACCGGCGGCACTGGCACCAACTCCCGGTTTCTTTTTAGGAGTATATGTGCGACGTTTATGAGTGGTCTCTAATTTGTCGCTTTCTAAACCACCCGATGCCACACTAGAGCCTCTTGCGCCCAGGGCGTCACCGCCTGGTATATTTGCCTGTTTATCGCGAACATTCATATAGTTTTCAGGAGACATACCATATATGTCGAGAATGTCAGTATCAAAATTAACCTGACGCGAGTCTTTCAACAAGTTATACAAGGCAGATGAACCGGCATATTTCGCAGCATACTTTGCAGTCGAAAGTGGAGCATACTCTTTTGCTGCGTTCACTATTTTTTTCCTATACTCGGCGACGCGCTGAGATATAAACGAAACGACAACTTCGTATTGACTTAAGGTAAGGTCGCGCACATAAACCATAAATGGCTGCAATATGGCGACGTAATTTCCGAGTGTAATTTCGCCGGTGATATATTTATTCATGACTTCAAAGAGGAGACTAGTATTGGGGATAAGCATTTCGATGAACTTTCTGTATTTTTCTTCGCTGTCGATTTGCTCATCGGAGAAGAAGGACATGAAGCTGGATGTAAACTGTACCATATCGTCTATATCGTACTGGTCTCTGCCTCTGTCTCTCCCTTCTCTTCCTTCTCTGCTCTCCGTTTCCTCTAGCGAAATAGACTTACGAGTAATACTGGTATTTTTACGAAGGAGATTCCAGTAAGGAACAAAGTGTTGTCCCATATTTGCGCGAGTCATTATGCTGGTATTTGGGAGCGAAATATTTGAAAAATGCATTACTGGTTCTGGAAGACTAATAAAAGAGGTAATATTTATAGAATCATTTGGTGTTAGCGGGAGAACATCGGTTGTGTCAGCGACGCGTTTACCAAAACTTTTATTTTTCCTTGTTTGAATTTGAGAGAGACCGAGGTTATATGTTTGTATAATAAACTGGTTTCGCTTTACTTGTTCCCCCTTGACAATGCTGGAATAAAAGTCAGTAAGATTGTCTAAGATGGATGTAATATTTGCCTGGACATATTGAGTGAACCCAAACTCTGGATCTGGGTTGGTATAAGGAGTAATGTATTCGTTCATTTTATTAATGTATGTTGCGAATGAATCCTTGTTTGTGAGGTAGTCGTCGGTTAGTGCATTTTCGCGTTCGATGCTTTCTTCGATATCGGTAACAGTAAAGTCGGTCGGATTCGCGGAGTCAGCATTATAAAATTTGCGAATGTTTTTGGAAACGGGGAGAATCCAGAATAATTTCTGATTCAACGATAGCAGTGTTTTCGCAAGAGGTTTATAATCTTCGCTCCTACGTTTAACTAGTGTTGCATTCCCGTTTGCGTCAAAAGTGGAAAACTCTTCGCGCAACTGTCGGAACCGCTCAATAATCGAGTGAATATTATTTAATACCGATTTTGTCCTTTCAATGTTTGGAAATTCGGAGATTAACTCGTTTAATAAATCGGTGGTTTGTTTTTCGATACTGTAGCGTTTTTGTTCTTCGGGGAGTTCGACAACTTGTATAATGGACTCTAGTTCATCGCCAAACTGTATGGAGTCGGCATCAAGGAGAATCTCTTTAAGTGCGGTTTTAACTTCTTCGACGGGAATTTGGGGGCTAATGGATGGAAGGTTTGGTTGCTTGCTGATAGAGATGGGGGCGACGCCGATTTCTTCTTCTTGTGAAAGACGAGCAGCGGCTGCTAAAGGAGTTGTAGAAGATACAAGGGGCGAATCGCTGGGAGGGCTGCGAATACGTATTTCCTCGATGGGTATATTTTCGGGAATACCTTTGTAACCGAAATCGAGATAAAATACTTGTTCTCCGGGGTATGTTTTAATCTCAATCATGTCTTCTTCTAAATCGGTGATTTGACCTGTAATGATGGTGGGCAATTCTCCACCGAAGTGAATATCCACCCATGTATTTTTTACAAGATTATTTTGGCGTGCATAACCAGGGAATTCGGGTGAATTTAAAATGGCTATATTTGTGATAGATTCGTCACTAAAACCGCCTTTTGAACTCATGGTGAGTATGAGGCGTGTAGATGTTGCTACATTAATTAACTTGATTTTTGTTTCGTCAATGTATTCAATAAGGTATATTTGGTCATTAATCGAGGAATTTGTAGGGGCGATAATTTGTATAATATCTCCTAGAGCAACTTCGACGGAAGATGAAGATGATGATGATGGTGACGGACTTTCTAATTTTGATAACTTTGGGGAATTTTCTGACATTATATGTATAATTATATGTTTATGTATACCTTATATTTATAACAGAAATTTTTATTAATGATTAAATGCGAATAATATTTAATATTTTATATTGCGGAATTAATATATCGCAATTAATATATTTCGGATTTCATATCTAATCCTTTATATCTAAACATAAATTAATAATGAAAGATATATAAAGAGATTATACTAATCTATATTATCGTACACATATATAACGTTTATATTCTCCCACCCCACCAGCTAGAATCCAATGTTTTCACTAAAAAAGAACGAGGGTTTTGACAATATTTTGCGAATGATTGGCGCACAAAATACGGAAAAAGTGAGTCACTCAAGTGAGATTGAAAAAGCCCTTAATAGTCTTAAATTAACAATGAAAAATTGGAAGACAGATACTGGTATGTATTCAATTATAAAATATGATAAGCAGGCTTTTGTTTTTACAAAGGAAGAATATGAAAGTATTGGATTGTTGCGTTCTGTGGTAGTAGATGAAACAGGGCGTATTGTCGCGTATTCTCCTCCGAAGTGTCTATATATTACGGAGGAGCGAGAGAAAGCGTTTAATAATAACAATGTAATGACGAGTCCGAGTGATACGGTAACAAATGAGTGGTGCGCTGAGGAGTTTGTGGAGGGTACAATGATTAATATGTTTTATTCGGAAAAAGACGAAGGCACCGGTGCATGGGAGGTTGCGACGAAGAGTACAGTGGGTGCAAATGTCGTATTTTACGCACCGAAGAATCCGAAAGACACGGTTGAGATACGAGAGAAGGATACATTTCGGAACATGTTTTTCGATACTTGCGCAAAGATAGGGTTCAAGTATGAGGAGCTTCCAAGGGAATTCATGTATAGTTTTGTGTTACAGCATCCTAAAAACCGCATTGTGTTGCCGATCAATGATGCGGCAATATACATTATTGGTGTATATAGTATCAATCACGACACACTTGATGTTACGCAGCTTAGTAGTGCAGGATTTGTGGAAAAGTATGGGTGTGGTGTTATTCAGAGACCAAAACAGTTGTTTGCGGATAATTATAGTGTGGCGGGGTTTAAGAACGAGTATGCATCGATGAATGCGTCGTATAATATGATGGGTGTGGTGTTTTGCAACATGGTGACGGGGGAACGTATGAAGGTGCGCAATCCGATGTATGAGATGGTGAAGAATATGAAAGGTGTTGAAAAGAAGCTGCAGTTGCAGTATCTGACGTTGCGACATGGGGGTAGAATAGCGGATTATTTGAAGGCGTATCCTGAATATAAGGGGGACTTTGCGATATTTAGAAGTCAGCTACATGGTTTTACGCGGAGTTTGCATCAAAATTATTTGGATTGTTTTGTATTTAAGAAGCGTCCATTTGGCGAGTTTCCGCAACAATATAAGAAGTTTATGAGTGATTTGCACAAGAAGTATTTGGAAGAGTTGCGCGAGATTAAGGGTTCAGTTACGTTTACGTATGTAGTGGAGTTTGTAAATACGCAGAATCCGATGATTTTGATGTACTCGTTGAATTATGTAGTGAGGGAACATAAAAAGACGATGGATAGGATGGATAGGATGGATGAATCAGTAATGCAAATAAATGTACCTGTCGTGGATGTACCGACAACGGATGCAGCAGATTCGACAGAATATGTAGATGTGTAAAAACTATAGAACATGATATTTCATGGGAGGGCTGTATCGTTTTATTTTCATTTAACATTATAATATTTGCATGTAATGCGACATTTTATAATGTTAAAAAATTGATTCAATAAATGGTGTATAATATAAATGTAGAATTGCAAATCAGTCAGTCAAACAAACAACAACCAGCCAATCAAACAAAATGGTCAAGACAAGAAATCAGAACGAACAAAGCAAGAACCTGAAGCGCGGAGTCACGACGAGGTCGGGTTTTGAATTGAAACGCTCTGATGGGGATGCTGATGTGGATGTGGAATCAAAAAAAGAAAAAATAGTTTTGCCTCCGGTGAAACCGACAAAAGAGATGAAACGCCGCGCAAATGTGAGAAAGGAGATTGCGAAGAAGTCGTGGAAGAAACAGACGGACAAGAAGTGTAAGAGATTCGAAAGAGTAGAGCGCGAATTTTTGAAACACGTGTACCATAACGCGGGGGAAATGACGGCGATATGGAAGAATTTCGAGATGGCGTTTCGCGATATTGACAAACTCCTCATGTTTAAAAAACGCGTAGAAGGAAGGTAAGTGGAACAGTGGTAATATACACGATACACGATATAAGATATAAATAAGTGAATTTATATTTAATGAATTATATGGAATATAATTAAATATATTTTTTAATGCGCCGAGTTAAACTCGCATGATATATAGTCGATATCTAAATATTTATTTGTTGCACCAGAGACACATGAAACAAAACCGCCCATATATAGTTGAAGATTACTAGCAGCAACAGTACCTGAGTATGAAAAAATAGCCGAAGGTGTTGTGATATTTTGTAAAGTCGTTGTATATGTTAAATTTCCCGTTCGAACAAGTGTCATTTTAAACCAGTCGCCTGCTCCTAGAGGTAATCCAGTAGCGATATAATAATAAGTACTGTCTTGTCTAAAGTTCCATACATTTGGAGGATCCTGATTCGTGCTGAATTGCCATGCTAGTTGATTTGCCGGTGCACCCAAGCTAAAATTGTTACTAAATCCGCAATAAAGTGTTGTATTGGTCGTTGTACCCGTTGGATATGGTCTAAATATCATTGTAAATCCAAGACCGTTTGAAAGTAAATTTTTAAAAATAGTAGAAGAACCAGATTGATATCCAGCTGCTGTATTTGCTGCTGAATTAAATATTCTAGTTATCCCATTATAACCATCTGGTGCCGCTACTTGTTGCGGCGATGTACCAGCGTGTGTTCCAACAACGGTCATTCCAAATTGTCCATTATTTGTAGAACCTGAACCCCACATGTCGTCAAATTGAAAATTGCCTTTTGTTATCGTGGGAGTAGTCCACGAGGGCGCAGATGCTCCACCATTAGAAACTAAATATTGACCTGTTGTGCCGTTTGATAAAAAAGCAGTGGTACTTGCTGCCGATTGATACGGTAGCGAACCACCTGTACCTCCAGCAATATTTGTAGCCGAAGTAGCATTCCCACTCAATGCACCACTAAATGTTCCTACTGTTAAAGTATTTGTTGCATTATTATAAGTCATACCACCTTCAACATTCCATGCACCCGTATTACCAATCGTTAGGCGGTCGGTATTTCCCGTTCTGATTATGGCATTACCTGAAGGATCAAATAAAAGTTTTTGCCCATAATTTCCTGATATATCTACAGCTCTTATACTCCATAACGAACCATCGTCGGGTATAAAATTATTTACATTCATTCTATAATTTATATATTCTATAATTTATATAATATTATTATTATTATTATTATTATTATTATTATTATTATATAAATTTACATATTCAAATATATATTTAATTTCATATCATATTTTTTACAGTTTATAAGTTTATAGAGAAAT
>Ga0209651_1000084_pt1 | contig 31614 bp, 39 predicted proteins | sample LauGreFBDMM110SN_2_FD_188216 | JGI IMG/M metagenome (GOLD analysis project Ga0209651, IMG submission 188216) | Freshwater lake microbial communities from Lake Michigan, USA - Fa13.BD.MM110.SN (SPAdes) (version 2) | ecosystem: Environmental > Aquatic > Freshwater > Lake | place: Lake Michigan... | reverse complement strand
GCCCCGCCCCCACCACTGAGCAACTTGCCGAGGCCCAACGCCTCCGCCAGTCTGCTCTCCAAAACCAACGGGAGGCCGAGGACTCCTTCGAACGGTGTGACACGGACGGGTTTCTGAGCCAGTGGGCAAGCCGGATTTCCGCCGAGGTGGACGAGAAAAACGCCATGATCCTTGAGAATGGCGGGATGATGGAGTTTCCTGCGGTTTTCACTCTGGACGGAAAGTTTCAGCCGGCAGTCCGGTGTGTGACTCGGTACGGCACGGCATGGAGCCTGACCGATGCCTCCGGAACGTTCCTTCAGCCTCCGGTGTTCTTGCCCTTCTCTCCCCAGCGGGAATCCACCATCAAAAACAAGGGATACACGATTGGGGCCGTCATGCGCCCAGCGGTTGCCAAAATCGTGACGGAAGGAAAGAGGGCCGTGGTCGCCATTCGGCCCCTTGGCCGGTACTCCGACGCCCCTGCCAGTGTGATCTCCACGGACATCTTCAACCAAGAAACAAAAAACCAAAAAGGAGGACAGACATGAAAGCACGGAAACTGAAACTGCCGGCACTCAACAAGTACGCCAACCTCAAGGGCGATGACAGGGAGAACGTCGCAAAACTTCTCCTCGGTTCGCCACGGGGTCGGTACGTGATGGGTCAGGCTCTCGCCATCGGATACGAAACCCTGAAGAACACGGAACCCAGCAACGCCGAGGACATCGCCTTGATCGGTGACACGTTCTTCAAGCCCTTCTACCAGTTGAAGGTGAGTGGGGTTTTGTGAAACAACGAACTAAACCGGCTCAGGCTTCAATTTCGGCGATGATCGCCAGCCTGAATGCCAAAAACGGAGTACCGGACGATGTAGTTCCGATCCAGAGGGGGCCGACGCCACAAGTCGAGCCTACTTGGTCTTACGGGTTCTACACCGGACGGGCAGTTGTAACACGGAAAACAGCAAAGGAGGTAACACGATGAGCAATCCAAGATACGTCAGTGGTGATGTTCTTGAGCTATCAAACACTGTCACTCTTACGGTGACGAAAGTTGATGGCTTCGGGGGCGTCCCTCACTACGGAGTAATCAACATGATCAAATCAACAGACTTGCCGGCCCCAGCAAAGATCAGCTACGGGTGGATCCCCGTGGATGTTCTGGACGGAAGTTATGCGGTTAATCTCAGCAAATACGAAGGAGGACAGACATGAGTGACATATACACCATAACAAAAGAAATCGAATCGCTCGGATTCAAAAAGTCTGTAATCGACAACGCCCTAAACATTATTCGAAGAAAAGTAGAGTACTGGGTAATCGTCGAATCAAACGAGTCAATCACATTTGAGTCATATCAGCGGTACAGCAGTGGCAAGGAAGTTAATTATAGGCTCAAATTTAATGACATCTATCAATTCATTAAGTTCGCAGAGGAGCTTCTGAAGTTCGCAAAAAAGGAGGTACTGGCATGAGCGATCAAAATAAAACAACCGAGAAAGTTCCAGAAAAGTATGGCCCCGTTATACGGGGAATGATGAGGGAATGGCAGGAAAGGGTGGCGACGGGCAAAGAAGAATTGAGAACTTCTTGGGGGTTATCACGCCAAGAGCTTAACAAGCTAAACAACTTAACGAATCACACTGAAACGGAGGAAACACCATGAACACCAAAACACTGATCCTACTGCTCCTGACTGCCACCGGAGCCTTCGCCGACGGATACGAGGCATACAAGCGGGATTTCATGTTTCGGCAACTACCTCAAGTCATGTCGTCGAAGATACCGGAGGAAGAGCGAAACATCCGGATAGCGACGATGGAGTACCGTTGCTACCGGTACTACACCCAGCTAACAGATGAACGGAAGTTCTACTGGGAGTGGATGGACAAGTACGGACTCAATGCAACCGAGTACGACCGAGAGAAACTACGACGCTACATCGACACTCACTTCAGCTTGGGCCGGCGCACTTCTGGTCAAAGCTACGAGAACTTTGCTTTTTGATTTCAGATTCGAGGCAACGAGCTTCGACAAGTAGGCAGACACACTAAGTTTTTCGAGACGGGCAAGACGCTGAAGGTTGAGTTTATTGGTTTGCGAAATCCATAACCCAACGAAAGTCCGTGTTGGATGTCGCTTGTTGGGCATACGGATACCTACACGCTTCTCGGTAGAATCCAAGTAATTTAAGCCGGTGTAAAACACCGCATCTTTATGGTGTTTAACACCTTAGAAATCGCATTTACAATAAAGCGTGACGTTACTAATTAGCTTTAATGGATTTCACTGCTGGGAATGGCAGGGGGCGAATTTCTGCCTACGAAAAGAGAAAATTAGATCTAGCCCTAAGTCTCCGAGAACTTTCGATTGCCTACGGATTAACCTACGCCCGTATCTGCAAACTCAGAGAATGCGCCGGCTTTCCGATTTTGGAAGGAGTAGTTGTGCCGTCTGATTTTGACCGTTGGCGAGAGGAGTACTACCGGCGTCCACGTACTTCCTTAGATCTCCCATCTCAAAACGATCATACATTCGGTGAACTATTTCAGAACTATGATTGACGAGCCTCATGGCAGATGCCCTTGGCACTTCGGCCCTACGCATTCGGGAGACACGGGTGATACGCAAAGAATGGAAGCAGTGATTTGGCATGCCCAGCTTGTCGAACATCCGGCGGAACCGGTACGAGGCTTTACGGGGCATAAGGCAAGTAACCTTTGCCCCACTTTCGACGATATGGGTGAGAAGGGGGAGGATCGATGCGGGGATAGGTATAAGGAAGGCTTTCGTTTCCCCGCCCTTGGGGTTGGGGAAGGTGACTGTTCGCCTTTCCAGATCGATACAGGAGGTTGGAATGCAACACTCCCTTAGCCGGCATCCGGTCGCCAAGCTGATCTCAAAGGCTACGCCCATCCAAGAAGGCTTATTCATAAGTGCCATTCGGCACTTTTGGATCTCCTCATCGGTAAGTTCCGGACGGATTCTTTTTGCCGATTGTTGGCATTTATAGTCATCCATGGGGCGACCTTCCATTTTTCCGAAAAGGCGTCCCTGCCGTTGGATAATCTTCAAGATTTTCAACTCCTGAATCATGGTATTCCGAGAAAGTTTTTTTCTCGAAAGATTTTTCTTTACGTCATGTCTCCAATGTATAAACAAGTTTGCGTGAATAGGGCCAAATTCATCCAACCGAAATTTTTTCAGAGTCATAAATTGATTAACGCTTCGCCACGCCGAGAGATAACGCTCACAAGTTCCAGTCGTAATTGGCATGTTTTCAATCATCGGAACAACCCAGTCGGTACTTTTATTTTGGGGAACGGAAACCTCGCCAACGGAAATAGTGGACGCATAAACCTTGGCACGGGCCGTTGCCAGTGGATCGGCAACAAGGTAGCGAGTAGCTTTGGCAACCCAGCGGTTGCCCTGCTTAATTCTCACGTACCAGAACTTCGAACGCTTTCTCTTATAGATACTCGCCATGTAACAAGTGTCACACGCAAACCCAATCAAATCAAATCGATAAGTGGCGGATTAGGTCACTATCATACAAATCTTACCCTTGTATCCTACCGTGGGTTCAAATCCCACCCCGTCCGAGTGTTTCCAGTCAGTTACTTACAGTGCGCCGATAGTGGCAGTGTCCCACGGGCGCATTTATTCACATTAAAAATAAATAATTACCACGGGAGGCGTCTGCACGTATCCCGTGAGAAGAAAGGCATAAAATGAATAAAATAAACTACGCCCTATTCGAGATGTTTCTGTTTGTGAAAGACGTTCTCGAATGGGGTGCAAGGAAAGCAGATGACTTGGCGATCAAGTTTTACCACCGGACAGACCAGCATGACTAATCCTAAAGAGGATAGTAATGAGCCGAGTTGCGACCACGAACTAGACGTCAAAAAAGACATGAGCTTCATCAAAGTTCCCACCAGCACGAAGTCCCAATTACGGGAGGACGGAATGGGCTGGGAATACTTACACAACCAATAAGGAGACAACCATGAGCGACAAAGAAATTGCAGTAAAAAGCGAGAACACGATTCGGGAACTGATCGGATCCGACGAGTTCAAAAAGAAGATTTCCGATGCCCTGCCAAAGCACCTGACGCCGGAACGGTTCGCACGGGTGGCACTGATGGCGATTAACAAGACGCCGGCCCTGCTGAACTGCACCAAGCCGAGCCTCTTTCAGTGCTTGGTAGATCTTGGGGCCATGGGCCTAGAACCGGACGGGCGACGGGCGCACCTGATCCCCTACGGCAACGTGGCTACTCTGGTGGTGGACTACAAAGGGATCCTTGACCTGATCATGCGCTCAGGCCACGTCCTATCGATCCATGCCGACGTCGTTTGCGAGGGTGACGTTTTCGAATACGACCTTGGGGAAATCAAACAGCACAAGATCGACTTCCGGAAGGATCGTGGGGCCGTGATTGCGGTCTATTGCATGATCCGAATGAAGGACGGATCGAACAAGTGCGAGGTAATGACAAAGGCCGACGTCGAATCGATCCGGTCACGTTCCAAGGCCGGTAAGTCTGGCCCTTGGGTAACGGACTGGAACGAGATGGCAAAAAAGACGGTATTCCGACGGGCATCCAAGTGGGTTCCGTTGTCGCCCGAAGTGCGGGATCAGATCGAGCGTGAGGATAGTCACCAGTTTGCCGGCAAAGCGTCGAGCATACCGGTTGTAGCAACCCCCATTTTTGAGGAGAGCAAATGAGCGACGAACGCAAAGGATTACCCAGCGCAAGCAACGCCAAACGCTTCCTGAACTGTGCCGGATCCTTTCGGGCAGAGTCCGGCTTTCCGGACACGTCCAATCCGGCGTCTGAGGCCGGTACTAGGATCCATGACGTGCTAGCCGGCGAAGCACCTTGGACGACCTTGAATGACGCCGAGCGTGACATGGCCGAGACGCTGAACACTGAAAGCGACTTGGTTGTGGCTAACTGGGAATCTGAGAAGCCTCTGGTAACTAGGGAAAAGCGGTTGTTCCTTGTGGAACAAGGCAAAGAACTAGCGTCCGGCAAGGGTGATCTCATGGCGATCTCCGCATGCGGTAAGCGGGGAATCATTATCGATTACAAGACGGGCAGGGGCGAAGTTGATAAAGCCGGCAAGAATCTTCAACTCCGATTCTTGGCCGTACTCATGGCTCAGGAGCATCCCAACCTTGAAGAAATTACCGTAGGCATCATTCAGATTGGCACACCTACGACCCTTTGCGCTTATTCCAAAAGTGATATACGCCTATCCCGTGAGAACATTCTTACCGGACTAAAGGCACTGGATCAGGACAATGCCCCACGAAAGAGTGGGACATGGTGTAAGTACTGCAAGGCAATCGGCGCATGCGAGACGGCCATAGGCGAAAGCATGCAAATCGTTCCCCAAGAGTCAAAGTTCGAGTTGGGTATGCCTTTCGAGGAATTGCTTATTAGGGCCGAAATCGTTGAGCAGATCATAGAAAGTATCAAGGAGAAGGCTAAGACGCTTTTAAGGGCTAATCCTGAAGCAATAAAGGGCTATAAATTGAGTTCTCCGATCCAACGTCGGGCGATTAAGAGTCCTGAGACTGCCTTTACCAAGCTATCGACCATCCTTAACGGATCCGAGTTTGCGTCTTGTTGTTCTGTAAAGGTAGGCGATTTGCAGAAGTTGTTGGCAAAAAAACAACAACTCGGTGTGAAAGACTCAAAAGAGGCGTTATCGAATCTTTTAGGCGACGAACTAGAGGTGATTGAATCCGAACCGAGGTTGATGAAAAAATGAAGATTAACAAAATGAAAACTCAGGCGATCAAAGAGATGATTGCCCGACTGGAAACTATGATCTCCGGCAACTTTACCAAGGAGCAGGACAAAAAGAATTGGACTCAGTTGCCGAAGGGCAAGGAAACCGGAAGTCAGTATTTCAAGCATCTTAAGCAAGAGCTTGGCCGGAGGACTACTTGAGCATTTACCGAGATTCACTCAAGGAGTCCGGTGACGAATGCCGTCCGGACAACCAGAGGCTTGAGCAGATCATAGCAGGATCCTTGCTATGCCTCCTGCCACTGCCTAACCGGTCATGGCTAGACGTGGGGGCCGGCCAAGCAAAGGCCGAGCAACGCATCACTGGGTTTGGCTTTACCTACATGAGCCAAGATCCGGCCCCGAATCAACCAGTGGATGTCACGATACCTTTCCACACGATCCGGACACACAAGTTTGGTGTGGTAAGCGCATTCCACGTAATCGAACACGTTCCTTGCTACGTCAATTTTCTAAAAGACATGAAAGGATTGGTTGAGGCCGGCGGGTATGCGGTTGTTTCAACGCCACTCAAAGTCCAAACGGAATACCATTATAGGGCATTCGCCAAGGGATCCCACGTACTCAATAGCCTAATCGCTTTGGGCAACCTGATTGCCTCGTTTGACATTCATGAAGATCGGTTTGTCAGAACCGATGCCATGGCCGGCATCACCGATCCGAAATCAATTCTAAGTATATGGAAACCATAACCCCTTTCGCATACGAGATCCTGAGGATCGTCGTCACCATGGCCGAGCTAACTGCCTTCTGGCTGGGTGTAGCAATCCTATGGGGAATGTTAATTGTCGGAGTAGCAAGCGGAGGCGCAATCGCATTCTGGTTCATCCGGAAGTTATGGAGGGAGTTCTTATGAGTAAAATGATGGAAACACTAAACGCAAAAATCGCAACGGAGCGTCGGAGATCCGGAATGCTTGGTTTGGCCCTGAGTGCGCTAGCCAAGCAAAACGGGGGCCGGCTAATCATCCCAAGGAACGTAATGGGGATGGTGGCATTCGACGGGAAGATTGCCCCTCAAATCGATGCAAGCGGGAACATGATAATCAAAGTAGTGGAGGACAATTTCAACGAGGATTACTTCTTTTGGAAGAGGTGTTGTCGTTTTGGCATCAGCTTCTTTGACGTGGCAAACGTCAAGACATCCGGCAACTGGAAGCACTTATTCTGGCGGATCTATTGGAGGACGGCATGAGACACCTCGAAAGCCAACTGCAACAGTCACTCGTTACCCTGCTTCGAATGGATCACCGGTGCAGGAATCTGTTTGCGATCCCCAATGGTGGACTACGCAACATTCGCACTGCCGTTCGATTAAAGAAAGAAGGAGTGCTGGCCGGCGTACCGGATCTATTCCTGCCGGTGGCACGGGGGAAGTTCCACGGGCTATTCATGGAACTAAAGACGGACAAGGGAACGCTTTCGCCATCTCAAAAGATCATGGGCGAAAACCTAATAGAGAGTGGTTATGCGGTCGTTGTGATCCGATCAATCGACGAGGGCCGGCTCAAGGTTGCCGAATACTTGGGGAGCAAATCGTGAAGAAAACCCACAAGGTAATCACCCTAGAGAAGCTGAAACGGGCAGTGGACAAGGCTTACGTCCATTCCTGCAAGAAGGGTATCGATCCCGCCAAGGTAAAGATTCTCGTTGCGAACGAAGCACCACCGGAAAAGCCCAAGGTGATGATTCACTACATCATAAACACTCAAGGCTTACAGGCGGGGAGGAACTGATATGAGCGAAATCAAACCGGCCCCGACAATCGAGGATCTAGCCGAGCTAGCCGGACACGTCGTTCGCAAGGTCATGATCACCGGATCTACCAAGTCCGGACTGAACGAATGGTGGACGAAAAACAACTGCGATTATCACGGACTTAGGGTAATTAAACACGCCTCCATCTGCCTAATGCAGAAGGATGGTAATGCCCCTAAGGACGTGGACGGAGAAAACAAACTAGACCATGCGGAAAGGGCCATCGTCAGGGCCGTTTTCCTGCTGGCAAAACTGAAAGGACAAATGAAATGAACAAAGGAAAAAGCAAGAACTACCAAGGCCCATGTTGGAAGGGCTACGAAATGGTAGGAACAAAGAAGAAAGGCGCAAAGACAGTGCCTAACTGCGTACCCAACACAAAGGAGAAAAAGAAATGAGCAATACTCAAACCACTGGAAACGCAACCAAGCAACCCATCCCGCAATATCCGCCGGCGATAAACATAGGTGGAGGAATGGGGGGATTGGGAGGATTGAACCAATACGGATTACCGACGAATGAAATCGTCGTCGATACAGTAAACCAACTGCGGGACAAGGTGATTGAATTAGACGGAAAGATCCAAACCATTCTCTCACTCATGCGGAAAGTGTGAGGCCCAGTAGCGAAAAACTTGGATGGGTTATCGATATTCTCACAAGGAATACAGAAGCCTTGACCAAACTTCACACACACGCACCAGCACCACTGCAAGCGAGCGTTAAGGAAGTTAAGCAGGGAGTCGATGGATCAATCCTGATGTTGAAAGAGATCATAGAACAAAAGAAACGCAAAAGAGAAAAGGAGTTACTAAACAAATGAAATATCAGTTCATGGATCGAAAAGGCGGGAACACCCTGCTACCGGAGGGCGACTACAAACTTCGCTTTGTCGGTGGCGAGTTCATGGTGTCCAGAGCAGGAAACGAAATGCTTAAGATCACGATGGAGGACGTGGATAGCGGGGCGCAGATCACCGACTTCCTGTTCTTCACCGAGAAGAGCGCATGGAAAACGGACGCATTCCTGAAGTGTTTCGGGGTAGCACCGAAACGTGGTGAAGAGTTCGACTTGGACGAGGCATTCTTGACCAAGATTACGGGCAAGGAAGGCGAGGCACTGATTGGCGTCGAGGAATACAATGGTGTGAAACGTAATCGCATCGGTGAGTTCCTGAGCAAGACAGTGGCAAAGGTTGAGAAGGATCCTGAGCCGGCCAAGCCCAAGGCAAAGGCCCAACCCAAGGCGGAACCCAAGCCGGACAACGACGAAATACCGTTCTAATGCGTATTAGAACCATCAAACCGTACTTCTGGAAGCACCCCCTAACGGGGAGGCTTTCAGGGGATGCGAAGTGGCTAGCGGTCGCACTGCTCAACGTGGCAGACGACGAAGGCTACTTCCATGCCGACGAGTACTACCTACGGGGTGAGGTGGATCCTTTCGCAAAGGACACCAAAACCATACAAAAAAGCCTAGATGAATTGGCTAACATAGAGTTTATTAAAATAGTAACTCACCCCAAAATGGGGAAGATCGGTCGGATCTGTAAGTTTAAGGAGCATCAGGTAATCAATAGGCCGACGGCAAGTTCTATAAAAGGCTACTACTTAGCGAGTAATACACTAACTCACGGAGCGTTCAGTGAGGACTCAGTGACGACTCACACACAACTCACTGCCGACTCACTGCCGGAAGGGAAGGGAAAGGAAGGGAATGGAATGGAAAGGAATAGGATCCCATCGCTTGAAGAATGGTTGTCTTATTCAAAAGAAATCGGATTCGACGAAAGCAACGCTGAACAGACTTACAACTGGTATCAGTCAAACGGTTTCAAGGTTGGCAAGAATCCCATGAAAGATTGGAAAGCGTGTGTACGCACTTGCCACTTACGCAACAAACCAAAGCAAGTGAAGTCACTCACAGCAATCAAACCACAAACCAAAACAATTCAATACGAGGAGGCATAAAACCATGGGACGCATTCTAAACGCACCATCAAAGTACTCGGCTCAAATCAAGCATAAGCCTATGCGAGTCGAGAAGCTGATCACTGTCATGACAGGCGAACCGCACACAGGCAAGACCCACAGAGCAATCGACGCCGGCTACGCATGGATCTCAAACAAACCAAGAGCAACAGCATTGTTCCTGAACATGGAAAACTGGCTCAAGGATATTTCAGTGGCTTACCACGACAACAAACCAATCCAGTCAGTGCTAGACCTACCCACAAAGGTAGATCTGCTAATCATGGATGACCTATGGGCCAATGATCGACACCTGAAGGATCACAACGGGGGTCGGATCTCAGACCTGATCCGCAATCGCATGGACGCCGGCAAGACGACGATCATCACAACCAACTGCACATTTGAGGATCTAACCAACCTGAACGTCGATCAAAGGCTACTCTCACGACTCGATCCATCTAACGAGCATGCCAAGTGGATCATGTACAAGTCAGTCGATGCAACAAAGAAGGCACTCGAAGGCAACTGGGAAATCAAACAACCACTCTGGTACTACGATGCAATCGCAGTCGCATCAGACGTTAAGAAAGGTCACTCCGGATGGTCGATAAGCCTACTTTGTAATAAAATGCCTGAGGATGGGTGGATATGGCTCGAATCGATGCTAACCCCTAGCGAACTACAAACCGCACGGGAATCGGCATTGTTGCTCGATTGCGTGGCATCTAATGAGAAAGATGTTGCCAACCTGACAACAACTGACATAGTGGATGAACTGGTAGCAGTCAAAGCACCAGCAAAGGAAGCAGAGGTAGTCTGGTGAGTGAACCCACGACGTTAGCTGAGAAGATTGCGAGCAAGGGCCGAGAGAAGGGTTTGACCCGTTTTGGCCCACACCGAGCGCATGTGCGTGAGGGGGTAATGAACCTTAGTCAAGCCGAGCTACAAGATCCGGAGATTCTTAGGAAGTGCTATAACGCTATCAATGAAGCACTTGAGGCGAAAGAATACTTGTGGAATAACAAGACGCACACGTATGACGAAAGGCCCGATCATAAAACTCGTTTAAGATCTGCGGAACTATATCTAGGTTATGCAGTTGGGAAACCAGTCGAGCGAATCCTCACTACCACTAAGCACATCAAGACTGAGGATGATCGGCTCAAGGATTTGACCCCTGAAGCCTTAGAGCTTTTGGCCGACAAGCTACGTAAGCATGGGCAAGCGCAAGCAGTTATAGAGAATGTTCCACGGGCGGAAACTGAAAGTCATAAGTAGTATGATAATCAACGAGATCTGCAAGCGCACCATACACTGTTCATTGTGCGACAAATCAATGTTTGACCCCCCTCCGTTCCCCCTTTTTGGCCGGTCTTTTTCCCCAATATATACGAATAAAAAAAGGTCGGGTTCCCGTACCCCCCCCCTTCGCTTTAATTCAACTCCGTCTTTCCTACGCCTAATTCCAGTTTTCTTTTTTCTCAACTTTGCGTTCTCAACAACTACTTGCCCTTTCGCCTTCATGTTGCCCAAGCCTAAGGTTCTTAAAAAGGTTTATGTGACTTGCTATTGGCGGGGTGAGGATCCCGATACGTCGAGGCTACGTAGCTCATCAGGCCGGCGTTTGGTAAGTGGTCGAAGCATGGCGTCGGATCCACGGGTGTTTGATTACGGGACAAAGCTAGTGGTGGGGAACAAGGAGTGGGTAGTTGTCGATACCGGTAGGGATGTAATCGCTAAGAAAGCGTCTAGGTTGAATGGGCATAGGGGGGTTCCCGTTGTGGATTGTTTCTTTAATACCGAGCGTGAGGCTATGCGCTTCCTGCATGCGCTTCCCTCGAAGTGTTTATATGCGGAGGTCAAATGAGGGAGGGTTCTAAAGTGGTATGCGTCGATGATGTTTTTGAGACGGGGATTATCAACTTATACAAAATGCTTCCCATAAAAGATAAAGTCTATACCGTCCGTGGGATGAGCGTCGGCGTTTCGACAACAAGTGAGGCGGGGGAGATTGCCGTTTATTTAGTCGGCCTAGAAAATCCGTGTTCGAGTACCCCTCCGTTTCCTGAGCGTGGATTTAGGATTGAAAGGTTTCGTGAGATTGAGGAGCCGGTTGAGGAAGCGGTTGAATACGCCGAGGAGATGTCAAAATGAAGGTACTTCTTTCTAGGATCTTTTTCTGGATGGGGGATTCCGTTTATCGGTTGTTGGGTTCGTTTGGTTTCGGTGGATGGGCTTACCAGAGGCTAATGAGAATATCGGTGGATCTAGATAAGCACGGGGATGTGTGGGCATTCCGTCCGTCGAAAAGGGGTTTTGGCAAATGGAAAACTGCTCCCTTTGGAAAGAGGAAAAAGAAATGAAAAAGAACAAAGACTTGGGAAACATCACGTTTGGCAAATCGAGGAAAGTTAAAATGGTCGAGGTGGATATTACTTTTAATAAGAAGTGCGGGGATAACCTTTATAAGCAAGGGCTAAAGGAACTAAAGAAAGACAGGGATGCAGTGATCTCGTACATGGTGCGAGTTGCGATTGAACGGATGGTCAGGGGCAAGAAATGATTACTTACTTACCGGCCCCCCGCTGGGTTCAAACTCCTTTAGGAGAGGGGCTATGGGTTGGAACGATTGATTACGGGATTTCTCATAACCCGATCTACCTAGTTGAGATTGCGTCGAGTGGCGAACACCGGTGCATCGACATGAGGGAGATTCGGGGATTGGAAAACAAAACATTCAACATAGATCGTCCGATCATGAGTAGTGGTCGGGATCCCAAACTATAAAAGAAAGGTAGGTTAGTAATGAGTCTGTATCAGGCATTCAATCGTAGCGTGGAGCAGGGCAGGACAGTGGAACGCAGTAACGCTATCAATATGGAGATTGCACGGGATGAGGCAATCATGGCACGGATCAAGTTGGTGGAACGGGGGCTAGAGGCTATTACCGTTTTGTCGCATAGGATCGCCGGCCTAGAGGCTAGGCTAATGAGTGCGGAGAAAAGTTTTGCGAACCATTCCGGAAACTGGGGTGATGACTATATAAAAAACTTGGGGGCCGGCCTGAATGCGGATCCGGTTGAAAAGGTGGAGGGGCCGAAGTTTGAGATCCCTGAGGATCTAATATACAACCGCACCAACTACACTCAGAAGCCGTCGAATAAAACGCCCGATAAAGTTGCCCGTCGGTGGGCTATCTGGAAGGCGCAGTACGAGTCGGGCATGAAGATCCTTCAGATTGCGAAAATGTGGGGGTGCGATCATGGCTCAGTCGCCTATGCCCGTTCGAAAAACTGGCAAGCTAGTACCGGATGGCATTCAAGATGAGGCCATTATATGAAACGAAAGAGGATCTTTCACGGGAAAGGGAAGTCGGCGAAGCGATTGCCGAAAAGTGGAAGGTCGGTATCGAAAAGTTGCCGATCAAGTACATTGTCGATTACGGGCTTACCCGTAACGAGAAGGTTGTTGCGTGGGCCGAGATTCGTTGCCGTTCGAAAGTATGGGAATGTCCTTTTATCTCAGCGCAAAAGTATTGGTCAGGGATCGAGCTTTCCAAAAAGTCAGGACTCCCGTTTTTCCTCATTTTCTCTTTTCCAAAACTTGTCTGCTACCGAAAAATCGAGGAGGGGGAGTTTCCGGACATTGTGTTTGGGGGAAGAGGTCAGATTCGGGACTGGCAGGATCGTGAGCCAATGGTGGTTCTCGACATTCAGAGCTTTACTAAGGTGGATGTTGTTGTTAATCTGACAACCTCATGGGGCGAACAATTACATCAAGTCTAAAAGGAATTATCCAAGGTGAAACGTCCGTCCTCTATTTCTGGCCGAAAGACAAAACGAAAACGCACAAAAAAAAGCTACATCGCCGAAAATTGCGTAAAGCTGATCGAAGCGGTCGTCGCCGAGGCGATTCACGAATATCGCCATCTTCGGGCCGGAGGAATCGTCGATAAACTTAAAAAAGTCGGATCCCTAAAAAAATACGGTTTTGGAAAAGACAGTAAAGTAACCACGATGCGCCACGACGGGGAGGTAGTGGATCTCTTAAACTTTCTAAAATCTCCTGACCTAGATCTACTGCTCAGGATGTGCCATTCGCCTATCGATGGATCCACGCTACGCAAGAGGTTGGATAAGCCTTACAATACAGCATCAGCAAGGAACAGGGGGGCAGACGGGGCTTTCTATATATGATCTTTTCCCCAAGGGTTCGGTTTCTTTGCGAGGAACGTTTCAAGGGGGTTATCCCTGAGCCTTACCCAGCGAGTCAGTTTCTTCCGGATTGGTACAAGAAACTTCCGCACCGGATAGGCAATCAGGGGTTAAGCAAGGGAACAGTCAAGAGATGCGCCCCATTCCTAGATTCTCTTTCCGCCGGCTTTATCATTCCTCTGGCCGGTGACGTTGAACTTGTTTCAACCGAGAAGGGATCGATTGTCACAACGGATAGTTCTTTCCCGACGAAAATCATAGGGATGCACCAACCTTGGCAGTTAGGTGGCGAGGCTCATCCATCCCATCCGGCCCAACCGCTTAAGTTCTCAAACTTCTGGCATATCCATGTTCCCGCCGGTTGGTCGGTATTGTTCGTGCCTCCCCTAAATAGGGCAGATCCTAGATTTGAATGTTTCTCTGCAATCGTTGAATGCGACAAGTTTAAGAATCAGATTAACTTTCCCTTCGTCCTTAAGAATCCAAAGTTTTCCGGAATCATAGAGCAGGGAACACCGTTGGTTCAGGCTATTCCCTTTAAGCGGTCGGAGATGGGCGGGAGACATTCTTGCGGGACGCTGAGTAAGAAGGATCTGGCTGAGATCAATAAAACAAAACTTAAGATGGATGCTCACGAATCGTATTACAGGGATCGGGTTTGGAAAAAGGACGGGAAGAGTCGATGCCCGTTTCACAGGATTCTCGGTTTATGAGTCTGGATTCAGTAATCGAAACGAGTCCTGCTCTCTGGATGGCAACATCCGGAATCATTAAGAACAAGGCCGGTAATCTGGTTAGGCCCAAACCGAATGATTTCCAGAAGTTTGTTTCAGAAGTAATTGAGTGGTGTATCGAAAATAACGAGCGTCCTAGAATCGTTATCCTTAAGCCTCGCCAAAAGGGATCTTCAACGGTTTCGTGCGCTTGCGTCTATACGTTCCTACGTCGCTTTTCCGGTGCTAGGTGCGCTTTGATCGGGGATGAGTTGGATACTTCAAACAATCTTGCGGAAATCTTTAGTCGGTATGCCGACATGGACGATCACGCATGGGGTAACGAATGGCATAAGACCAAGTTGGCATTTTCAAATGATTCAAGTTGTCACAAGGAAACGGCAAACGATCCACGGGCCGGCATGTCGTCCACCTTTCAGGTCGTCTTGGCGTCCGAGGTGGCACACTGGAAGAAGCGTGGCGAACGGAATGCCGAAAGCGTACTTCTTTCGATCCTGAATTGCGTTCCCGACGAGCCGAAAACCTTAGTCATTGTCGAATCTACACCGAACGGGGCATCCGGCGCATTCTATGAGAGGTGGCAAAAGGCAGTATGGTTTGAGGATTTCAAAAAAGGAAAGAAGGGAAACGGGTTTATCCGTGTGTTTTGGCCTTGGTATAGCTTTGCGGATTCGGTCGAGACGCTTCCACCTCAGAAGGAGGGGGAAATTAAGGAGTCCATGACGGATTCTGAAAGAAATCTCATGGGTTTGGGTGCGACGATACCGAATCTTGCGTGGCGTCGCCGGATTGTGGGCGAAAAATGCGGTGGAGATGCCGAGCTTTTTAATCAGGAATACCCCACCGATGACGTTTCATGCTTCTTAACGTCAGGCCGGCCAAGGTTTGACCGGTCAGGGGTTGAGAGGATCGAAGTTCTTACCAGAAAAAAGCAGAGAACAGAAGGGGTATTGGATCCTTCCGGCAATTCGGTTGTATTCCGGCCTACCGGATCCGCCGAAGCGTGGCTATGGCTATGGGAAAAGCCTGAGTACGGTCGCCGGTATCTGATTGGGGTCGATACGATGACGGGGGCGAGTCAGGTGGCTGGATCTACAAGAGAACCGGACTGTCATTCAGTGATAGTTTTGGCATCCGGAGCATTCGTATCCGGCAAATGGATCCCGCCTTCCGTAGTTGGGAGGCTAAAACCACCTTGCAGGGTGGATATTGACGTTCTGGCCCTATTTGTGGACAGGCTTTCAAGGTTCTTTGGTGGTTGCATGGTCGTTCCTGAGGTAAATAACTCCGGATTGGCCCTGATTGAACTACTAAAGGACGCCCAAACGCCGATTTACCAACGTGAAATCTTCAATTTACGTGAATCCAAGAAGGCGAAGGCACTTGGATGGCAAACAACCGAAAAGACAAGGACACTTGCGATTGAAACACTAGCCACGGCAATCAGAGACGGGGATCTGGATGGTGGCGGAATCAATATCTATTGCCCAAACATCCTTTCCGAACTTAAGACATTCGTAATTACGGATTCTGGCAAGGCCGAGGCGATGAGTGGGAATCACGACGACGATGTTTTGGCACTATCAATCGCAGTAGCGACAATCGATGGCGCAACTCCATATCTTGCTCCTTCATCCACAAGAGGACTACCAAGGGATCTGCTCAACGCAGAGAAATCCATTCAGGCAAATCGCAGAAGCTATGCTTGACGCACTAACTAACGAACCTAATTCATAGACAAAATGGCCGATTTTCCCCCAGCCCAGTATATCGACGGTTACACTGCCACGGGGGATACCATATCCTTCACGATTGCGGGGTACACGGGAAAGAAAGTTGCAAGCGTTTCGGTAACTGATGGGGGGTTCTACACTACGCCAACTGCTCCAATCGCATTCTCAGGAGGATCAGGAAGCGGTGCAACGGCAACGGCAAACATGGGATTAAGAACCTTAACTTTTGCGCCGGCGGGTTCGGGCGCATCGAGCTTACTGCAAACAAGCCAACCAGAGTCAGTCCAGATAACTACAAGTGATGGATTGGAGATAACCCCTCTCTTTGGCCTAGCGACAGTATCTCCTAACATAAATATGTTCTTTGACAGTGCCACAACCCCAACAGTTTCGGTGTTTAGAGAAAACACGACATATTCAGACGCTTCGGTGTCGATTGATAGTTCATCATCACTACACGTTGCGAGTCTTTCTACTCCTTATACGCCAAACGATGATGGTGACTTTGAAGAAGGAAATGCTGGTAGCGGAAGTTACCCAATATCTGCCTCTGTACCCGTGCAGATTGTTAATGCTTCCGATACAAATACAGTGCTTGGGACTGCGACAATAAACACAAATGGTGCTGGCCGTATCGACGCTCAAACGATATTTCCGACTAGCTGGAATACTGCTGAATCTAAAGGCACTCTAAACAACCTTTCGCTGAAGCTAAAAATGACGCAACCGTATTATTTAGTAACCGGATACGAGATTCATCCGGCTAACAGAACTGTGTACTTTAGAACAGATGGCGCACTTCAACCATCAGTATTTATAGGGGCTACAAGCCCATACGGAAGTTCTGCATCCTTCACTGTAAATACGAACGACGTTTATCCTACGACATTCAGGGACATGAATACTGGGAACATTTATGTGCCAAGTGCTGATATGCTAATAAAAAACGACAGTGGTACACACGTTGCAAACCTTTTCACAAGCGACCCTGAATGTGAATGGGTTGCGTCCCCTATGACGTGGACTACTGCAAACTCAAACGCTATGTACTATTCCTGCCTTGAATCGGATCCGGATGGGGTGCCAGTAGCTCAATTAACGATATATACAGCACAAAAAAATGGATCAAATGCTATAACATACAATGGCGGTGGAAAATACGCCACTAACATAAGTCAAGCCAGTGCTACTAATATATACCTGAATTCGGACGGCACAGGAGATATCGGCGGGTATTTAGATGTTTTTTCTGATGCAACCACAGAAATAAGCACTTCAGAGTTTGCTATCAAGGCATTCAAGATGCCAATTTCAACAGCTTCAAGTAGAATAAGCGTAACTACCGCAGGATCCGGTTATACTGGAGAGCTACAAGTTTCAAGCACCGGACTATATACAGAGGCAGAGCTTGTGAATGCCGTTGGAACGGAAAGCTATGATCAAATGTTGATCCTTAATAACTCTAATGTACCCAGTAACGGAAGTACTTCATCGTCTATTACTATTACGGGTGGAGGATTAACGAACTCAAACATCGTAAAAATCCCTACATTCCAAGTAAATAGTGTAACCATAACAAACGGAGGGACTGGGTACACGACAAATCCAACAGTTACGATTACAGGGCTTGTTTCCTCTTCAACTGCAACTGGAACATCAGCACTCTCGGCAAACCCATCAATATCACTACCAAACCTTACCGAAAGCGAGGCAGATCCAATAACGGGAGACTTTCGTGAGATTTGCTTTTCGATCTGCGAGTTGGTCAATAATATCGATACTCAAAGCGTTCGAACTGCAATACAAACTTCCCTTCAGACTGATGGTGTTGGAATCCTTGATAGGTTCACGTTCACATTTGACCTAGTACCTGAAGCTGGTGTGCTTTCCGTAGAGCCGGAGCCGTAATATGCCATACGATAAATCTCCATCGTCCTTCTTTGGAACAGGATATTCGTATTCTTCTGCAAACAAGAATATCACACTTAGCACTGCTAACTCCACGCATGCAATCAAGTTGAATGAGCTTACGAATACAGAGGCAAGCACAAGCACCGGAGACGTCAGAAAGCTGGCTTATGCACTCATATTGTTCATTGAAGAAAGGGTGACCGCACTTGGAGGAAATAAGCCAACGAAGATGACCGTCACAACTACTGTATCCAACGGAAGCGCACAGGTTTCAGCAGGAGGTTTGCTAAAGACATTTGTTATAACGTTCTCTCGTAGTAACACGGCTCATTTCGACGTCACGCCAGAGTGATGCTTGACAGGGCTTGTTGTCCTTCTAACAACATTATATGGCTGAAAATAGCAACTTCTCTGCGCCTATTGCTGATACTGGTTATGGGGCATATTACGAAAAAAACAGGGCAAATGAGATAGCGAAGCGTCGAAACAACACAAGTGAACGACGGAGGAGACTTAGCGAAGCAGAGGAAAGTGACATAGCGTCTAAATCCTTGAGTTGGTATAAAGATCTTCCCGATAGGGATAAAGCACGTTATCGATTCGACGCCGAAAAAGGTGCGACCGCTACGGATGCAGAAAAAGAAGCGTTTCAGGCTGAATTAAGCCAGAAATACAGTTTGTCCGGCAAAAGAAATACAACCCTTTCGCCTCAAGAGCAGTGGAAGGAGTACGATCAGAATGTTGGGCAAAGCGGGGATATAATGGGTACGAATACCGAGGGGAAGAGGGTTATTAACCCAAGCTATAATAAAGATATTATTGAAAACTACCAAAAGAAGTATCCGACTACTGGGAATAATGCAAAACCCGTACCTGAGCCTTCCTCTAATAATGGGGAAGTTCAGGTTGCAGGGGTAGCAAACGCAGAGGGTAAGGTTGGTGGATCTCAACCGGCAGGATCGACTAAGCCAACCCAATCCTCCCAGCCGGCAGGATCTTCGCCTGAGCTTAACAAAGCCAAAGAGAACAAAGATAAAGAGGGGTTCGGTTATACTGACTCCGAGTCATACAACGCATTTAAGAAAACACGTCCCTCTGCGGTAAGTGATTACGACACCCAATTCAACAAAGGCCCGATGGGTGAGCGATTAACAGATATTCAGACTGCTCAGGATGCTTTGGCACGAAATAGCAGATACAACACTGACAGTAGTGCCGAAAGGAAAATGGGTGATGCACGGGCAAGGAACGAGTATCAAGATGAACGTGAGAAGATTAAAATGGAGTATGACAAAGGTGTTAAGGTAAGTGCAAGGTACGACGAGGATCAACGACAACTTGCAAGCGGAAGAACTAAAACGTTTGACAGGGAGCGTGAACGCACAGAAAAAGGGTATGTAGCTGATCGCACTGCCTTTGCAGACATCGACAAAAGAATGGGTGAGGCTCCTCAAATTGTTACGGGAAGAGAGCAGTCGGGGGGCATGGCAAGGACAACGATTAAGAATGCAGATGGTTCAACAGGATCCATGGCAACAACGTCACAATCAACCGACGATAAGATTGATGGGTTGAAATCCAATAGATACAAAGAGCTAGTTGCTGGTGGTATGGACGAAAAAAGCGCAAGGACGCAATCAACTAAGGACATTCAGCAGATTTACATGGCCGGCAATATCGATGATTACAACACAACAAATGGCAGATCCCCTACGAAGAAAGCGGATTACAATGCTCTGGACGACAAGGATCGGATTTCTGCCCTAGCTCGAAATAACTATGATGCGTCGAAGCTAGACTCAGATAAGCAGTACCAATCTGTATTAGCGCAACGAAGTGGCGATAAGAAGGTGCAAGACATGTCGAAAGACTTCGATAAGCAAAAGATGGAGATGGCGAGCGCAAAACCAGAAGTAGCAAAACCTTATGACTTCTTTAAGCAAGATGGTTCCGTGGACAAAAGCGCATTTGCCCGTGTTAGCGATAAGCCTTTAGAAGTTCCATACAAAGAGAATGCTCCTGCAAATACATCGAAACCAACACAAACCCCAAGTACTCCAAAATATGAGGGGGATGTCGGTTATAAGGGGCCGGATGCTTCTGGTGGCACTGCTGACGCAAACGACTTAGCTAGAAAGAAAAAGAAAAATCCAAACGAAGGAACAATGGTAGCTTAACAAAGGAGAAAATATGGCATACACAAAAACACCTACAACTTGGCTCGGAGCCGGCTATTCAGCCAACTCCGGATCAAACACCGTAACATTCACAACCGGTACCGCATCCACCAACGTAACAGTTGCGGAGCTTACTAACACCGAAGCAAATGCAAGCACCGGAGACATCCGGAAAATCATGTTGGCTTTTGTGGAGCAGTTTTATCGGGCCTACAACGCCACTGCTACCGCAGATCGTCCATTAAAAATGACGATCACAAGGAACATAGTTGCCGGTCAGGACAACGTGAATACGGCAAACTACCAGTTCAGCTTCACGCTATCCCCAACCGTTCTCGAAGTAGCTGACGAGGTTTAATCCATGGATGGCGAATCGGGAGTTTTCTCGGTTCCTATCCTTACGGATTTTCCGGAGGAGTGGAAACCTAAGAAGTGGAAAAAGGGATTATCTGTATCAGAAGCCAATAACCAAGGTGGGGATTGGTATGACAAGATGAAAAGCGAAGGCAGAAAATCGGAGAAGCAAGCAAAGATTGAAGCAAATAAACAGGCAAATAGAGAATCAGCACAGAGAGCAAACGCAAATAGCGGGATAACACGGGCTTTAGGATAATTGAACAAATGAGCCTAGAGAACATCTTCGATGACTCCAAGGGAGCTAGTCGCCTACCTGATTCAAAAGGCGTCGGGATCGACCCAGTTAAACTTGAGGATGTTGATTTTGACCAAAAAGAGGCAGATCCGGTGGATCCGATTGGTTCTGCCATGGCTTATGCTAGTCCAGTAAATCCAAACCCTTCAGGTATTGATTTCAGGTTTATTAGGGATCCTTACGCCAGAAAAAACTTTAAGGGCGAGATTGATTACGCAAACAAAGCGGATCAATTCAATACTAGGATTGAATCTGCTCAGGCCCAGCTAAAGGCTAGGGAAGAGAGGGCAAAGCAAGTAGCAGATGCCAAGGCTCAAAAGCAACAGGAAGCAGATTTCAAGAAGGGGATGAATAGCGAAAAGGAAGGGCAATACAGGAAGGCAGGACAAAAGTTTTATACAGATGCCTTTGGTGACGTTCAGGCTCAAGTCAATGAAGAGAACCAACCGGTATATGATGCTACTCCTTGGAAGATCCAGAAGGGCTTAGACGGACGCAACGTAAAAACCCGCAGAAACGAGTTCGGGCAAGTAGAAACAGAGGATCCGGATAAAGATGCGCCTATCGCAGAATCCAAGATCAAGCCAAACCAACTCTTTAGGAAGAACAAGCTATCAGAGGATCAATTCGTCGGCACAGTGGATGAAGGTCTGACTTCTGGTGACGAAACAATCCGAGGGGTGGCTGAACAGGCCAGAGAGAAGCAGAACGAAAACCTTCTTAAAGAGACAAAGAACTCGTTTGTACGCCAAGAACTCAAGGTAAAGGCCGATGCCGACGACCATAAACTTCAGATGGCCCAACTTGCCAAGGCGTCGCAGGAAAACGACATGCTTCCGGATTCGCCTGAGAAGCTGGCGAAGAAGGCTGAAATTGATAAGGCAATCGAGGACGGGGCGAAAAAAGCGCAAGCCTTCAGCGAATCAATGCTAGAGGCAAAAGCCCAGCGTGAGGATTTCGAGGCAAGTCAGAGTTTATCTGCATGGTCAAATGCTGAGAGAGCAAGACTAGACTTCCTGAGAAGTGATAGAGGCGCAGAATATCTAAAGCGCAAGGGTATTGATAATCCTGAAAAGGATCAGGTTCTTATTGATATTCGCAACAAGCTAAATGAGCAGGGCAGGAAAACCTTAGAGCAGTCTCAAAAAAAAACTGAAGATAGAACCCAGCTAGTTGGAAACACGATGATTGACGGGGGGGAGCAACCCGAATCATCTCAAAAGAGTCCTGCCTTACCGATACAGGACACGGCCACGCTAAGAGAGGCCGACGACAAGTACGAAAAACGGGTTACTGATGCAAAGATTCTAGCGAACGAAGTTGCCACGAAGGAGAACGAAAAAGTACGGGCATTGTATTCGAATCTAAACGCTAGTGCCGATGCGGTTACTTCAATCGATAACCAACTCAAAGGACTGCAAGACCGGATGACAGAACTCAAGGCGATGACTGGCGGAAAGGTTACTCCTGAGGTTGCCGGTCGAATCAATGCCTTGGCTCAACAAGCAGAAAGCCTTAACCAACAGAGGCAAGGCCATGTTTCCAAGTACGAGGAATCAAAAGGCATATTCGACAAGGAAGTAGGAACATTCGACGAAAAAGGCGGGTTTAAGTCGATTGGTACACGCATGGGAGCGATGTTTGACGCCCAGCGCAATCTTGAGAACGAAGCGAAAACCGCAGATCAAGAGAGGCGATCTTCTTACGAGTCCTTACAGGCAAAGGTTGAGCAACAAGAGAAAGTTAAACAGGACATATTCAAAACGGTCGTAATGCCCAAGATCGACAATGCGGTACGAGCGATGGACGACAAGGCATTCGAGGCTTCATTAAAAGAGGCGAACGATCTTGGGATGGATAAGGAAGTTTCCGAATCCCTCCGGATGTACTATAAGCAAGCCAAAAAGAAGTATAACGGGAGCGACGCAGACTTTTGGGACATGGATGTTTTCAACCTAATGCTCCGCAGTTCGCCGGCCATGGGCATGCGTATGATTGGGGCGATGGCGGATATTGTTGCCGGTGAGAACGATCCTAGAACTTGGTATGTCTTTGGTGAAACACACGAACAAAGGCAAGCAAGACTAACCTCGTTTGGCGGGGTTGGAGCAGAAACATTATCACCGGACGTAAAAGCCGGATCCGTTTCAATGGGCATGGGAGACGGGGCAAGAGAAGTCAGTTTTGGGGAGCTTTTAAGGGAAGCGCAAAAAGCTAAGACCGGCAAATACGACAAGAGCGCAGTTCCGGATCCTTACAATCAGGTAATGATTGGCGGAAAGACCTACGATATTGGGACTACCAACTATTTCGTGAACAGCCTCCGGATGGCATCGGAGTACCTACGTAAAGAAGCTAAAAACGTCGAGGAGGCTTTACCGGTTTCCGAGCAGTTCCTATCAACGGATGTCGGACAGTTTGCTAAAGGTTTATCCGAGCTTCCGGCACAAATCGGGCCGGCTTTTATTCCCTTTGTTGGAAACGCTATCATGGGTGCGGGTGTGAGCGCAGGAATGTACGACCAATACATGCAGAATGCGGAACAAACTGCCATGAAGAACGGTACGGAGTTTGACAGGCTTTCAGCCCATCAGGGTGGAATGAATTACATAGCAAAAGGCGCACCGGCGGAAATTGTATCAAATATAGTACAGATAAAACTTTTCAAGTTGGTTAAACCATTATTTAACAAAATCACTACAAAGGAACTTGCAGAAGCACTTGGCGGAACGGCAATTTCAGGACTTATTGGTGGTGGCACTGAGGGATATCAGCAGTACATGTTGAACCGCACCAAAAAGTACTTTGATAAGATGCCTAATGTCGAACTCACAGATGATGTTTGGCAGAGCTTTAAGATTGGTGGAGCAGTCGAAATGTTTATTCCGGCTATGGTTGCTTTAACGCAAACTGCCCAATCTCAAAACAAGAGATCTACCGATATTCGCAAGCTGATGGCAGATTTTGGAAAGGCCAAAGAGGAGTCGCTAAATTCGCTACCTATCGGTCAAAGGGTAACAAATCCCGATCTTGCTGAATATACTCCTAAAGAGATAAGCAAACAGGAAACTAGATTAAACTCTATTGATACACGGATTGCCTCGATTGAGCAGGAGTTACCTAAAGCAAAGGGTGACAGGAAGCGGGATCTACTTAATGAAGGCGCACAACTATACACTCAAAGGGAGCAAATTATCCCTACGGTCAAGGTTGGAGCAGAAATGCAGAACCAGATTCAGGAGGAGCTTTCTAGGTTTCCGGCTCAGACAGTCACAGACGAAAAAGGCAAGGTTGTATCAGAAGCAAAGCTAGGCCCAGTACGGGCATTGGCTAAGTATGCTTCAGGAGCAGAGCTTTCGTTTGACGAAATGGCAGAAGAGCTTCCCGATGGATCTCCCGTATTCGGCAAAGACAAGAACGGGGCCGTCGTCGTATCGCAAAGGGCAATCGACCAATATCGAAATACTGCCTCAACGATCTCTGCTCTAGCTCAAGGCAGGAGCGTAGTGAACGCTCGGTCAATGCTTGAGCAGAAGCAGGACAAGGAAAAGGCAAAGACCGCACCGGTTGTTGCAAAAGACACCAAGGAGGAGGCTGGCAACCTATTCAGAGTACGGGTTACGGACACGGCCACGATGCAGGATCGAGAGGTGGATGTCCGTTCTGAATCCCCCGAAAGGGCTAGATTAACGATTGCCGGAAGTCCTAAGGATTACGGATTTGATGGTGGAATTAGGGTAGGGGAGGCGATCCCAGTAGGTGCGGGTGAGAATAAGCAGGGTGCAAATGTCGTCAAAGCGACAACAATGCCTCAAAATGCGTTCAGGATGCCCATTACAGGCAAGGAGAAAACATCCTTGGTAAGATCCATTCTGGACGCCCCGCCTGAGCGTAGAAAGGCTTTACAGAAGATTTCTGAGTCCGTCGGTGGATTGGTTGAAAACTACAAGAGCATGTTCGACTCGGTGGACTTTACCGCACAGGACAATATCTCCGGTGGCGTACAGATCCGATTTTCACCGGACGGAAAGACAAGAAAGCTAGCGATTAGCCTGACCGGACTGCAAAGGGAGCTTCAAGGAGCCGAAAACCCCGATCAGGTACTTCTTGGGAAGTTTGTCGAGGAAGTTACTCATTCGGTCGGGGTTCAAGTTGTTTCAAGGGAGGAATCACAAAATATCTCGAAAACGATGTCCCCGAAACTCCGGAGAGCATTCGTTGATTCTTATTACGCATCGGAAAAATCCGCCGGCAAACAGGGTAAGATTAGTTCTGATAGCGCATTCTCCGGTGAGCTTACCGATTTAGAACATTATGAAATAGGGCAAGAGTTCATACGAGCGATTGTCCAGAAGGATGAGCGTGTGTTGGGCTTCATGACTGAAGAGGCCCAAACCAATCCGGAGTTTTTGCCCTACTTCATAAATGCACTTAAAAAGATCCTAGATGCGATAACTTCCGGTGCGTACAAGATGGACGCTCCTTTAGCCAACGAAGCTAAAGAGCGAATCATCAGCACATTGGACAAGCTAGGAGCGTTAAATAAAATATCTGCGGATCGGGCAAAAATTGGCTATGGAAACAGTGCCAAGACAACCGACACTGCAACCGTTCAAGGGGTTCCCGCCACAGGATTACCTACTTCTGTTCCTCAGAATAGAAGTGGAGTTGGAACTGGATCAGCTAGCCAAACGGATGAGGGAGGAACCACCGGAGCAAGTGGGCTGGCAGGATCTCCCGCTATTCCAACACAAGGACGTAGCTACAATGTAGCTACACCCAAGAATACGATGAGCGTTCCCGTTCAAGGGCAACTCGTCGAATTGGGAGATCTAAAATCATCGGCTGGAACAAACCTTCAGCCACGGGACAGGACACGGGCGGGTAACAGGGAACAAGAGCTAAAGATCGCAAGGAATCCGAATCATGCGATGTGGGCAAGGCCGGCTTCTACTTCCGATACCGGTCTTACGATTGTAGGTAAGGACGGGCGCATTTATAGCGGTCACGGCAGGACAAACGCCAAAAACCTTGTTTATCAAATGGCCGAGACACCATCGGCAGATCAAGCATTAGGCCAAAAGAACGCTCAAGGGCTTAGGGATGAGATCAAGAACACGATGCGACAGATGGGCGAACCGGAATCGGAGATAGCAAAGGTCGATACAATGAAACGCCCCGACTACGTGGGTATGTATCAGGGTGACGAGAATCCTAGCAAGATTCGGCAATTCGTTAGGGATTCGAACATCGAGGGGATGAGTGTAGCGGAACAAGCATCCTACGATGCGCTTGAGTTTATCGATAATCCCAAGCTGATCAGCAACCTACGGGCCGGATCGAATGGAGAGATACTTCTTAAGCGCAACGACAAGGTTTTATCTGATTTTTACAACGCAATCGGATCCCCTAGAGAGTTAAGAAACAAGAACGGGACGTGGAGCAAGGCTATGGAGAACAGGGTGATGGGCGCACTTATGGCCCTTAACTTTGGTCAGAATAGCGACACTCTCATCACAACTCTTACGGAAGATGCTGAAAATCTAGGTCTTATCGGACTCCGTGCTGGACTTGTACAGGCTGGGCCGGATCTAGCGGTTCTTGGTGACGGGGAATTGGACATTAAGCCAACCCTGACTATGGCCGTTGAAGAGTTTGTTAAGTACAAGGAAAACGGTGGCAAGATGGAGGACTTCTTAAGCCAAGGGAGACTCCAAGGGATTGAGTCTGAGGCTTCGCCCGAAACTGAGTTCATGATGAGAACCATCGCAGAGAATCCCACGGGCCGAGCGATTGGCGACTTCCTGAGAACCTATGCGGTTTCCGCAGAAGCCATGAAACGGGAACGGCAAGCCTACGGGGGCGGAATGTTCCCTGAAACAGAACTGCCATTGACTGTTATGGATGTCCTTAAAATGGCAACATCCATCGTATCTAAGGGTGATTCGACGCAGACGCTTAGTAGTCCCGCAAGGAACACCGCAGAGACATTGGCCGGAAAACTTTCAGCGTTCCTCGATCTTTCTAAGAATCCACAAAAGCAAAAGATCACTCAGTTTGTTGCGAATTATCATAAAAATGGTTTATACGGGCTAATTAACAAGATGCTTGAACCGGTTCCATCCGGAGAATCTTTGCCTCCTCAGGCATACCAATTCGAAGAGAGACTTGAGAAGATCCTTTCGGTCGGTGATCCGGCTATCGACATCACGCTTCCGGACGGGAATAAAGTGAATCTGGATGGAGTAGGAGCAAGCAAGGTACTGGCGGGTTTCTTAGAAAGCGTAAGCAAGCAACAGGACAACTTTAGAGATCTTATTGGAAAGGTTACTGCCGGAAGAGACTGGGTTGCGCTAGTTGCGTCTCCCAAAAAGATGAAGAGGCTTGCAGAGAAAATCATTTTCGAAAAGAAGGGCGTAGTTGCAGATGACGCAAAAGACATTCTTCGGGCCACGATTTCCGTCAATACGCTGGATGAAATGGATGAGGCGATTGCTGAAATCCAGAAATACGCAAGAGTAACACAAGACAAGAAGAACCTTTATCTGGATAACGAGAACACTGGCTATGCCCACCGGCTAATTCTTATTGAGTGGGACGGATTAAATTGGGAGGCAGAAGTACAGATTAACCTACCCGAAATGTTGTTGGCTAAGGATATTGGACATCGTTTTTACGAAAAGATCCGTAGCCTTGAGGCCTTGGCTACAACTATTCGCAATAGTGAAGAAGTTCTAGCTATCGAACGTCAGATCGAAGAGTTACAAGGAAAAGTAGATCAGGTTTGGCGAGGCGCACGGGACTTGATCACCAAACGCTTAAACGCATCTAATGATCTTACCCGTGGAGCCTCGAACGTAGAGACAAGTGGAAATCGAGTAAGCGGAACATCATCGCAACGCCAAGCCCTTACTCCAAGTACTGCGACAGGGGTATCATCAACGTCGAATAGCTTGGTTTTCGGATCCGAAATCAATTCGTCGAGATCCGGAACCTTGGACGCTTCATCAGGTGTTGTTGGCATGACAACAATCAATAGCCAGAAATATGCAGTCCCGCAACCTGAAAGTATCGTTTATGCAAATGTCGAGGATTTCAGGGGTACGGTCGATAGTTCTAGGTTGGCAAACGTGCCAGAAAACGAGGCTTCTCTTGGAACTATCTTCAATACAAAGGCATCAGGATCATTCGTCGTTAAGCTAGATAAGCTGATTTCACCGGTAAATGAGCTTAACGACGAAGGATTTGTAGCAGGAAAGAGGGCGGATCCACGGCAAACAGCTATCAATCGCATGGTTTCAAACCTTAATGGGGAGACATTTACACCAAGAGAACCCATTGACCTTGCCGATAACGGAGACGGCACTTACACCATTATAGACGGAAACGCTACCTCCCAAGGACTTATGTTGGCAGGATGGCAAAATGCGGTTGGAGTTGTTAAAGAGTTCGCCCTTTCAGCCCCCCGTCGTAACACTCAAGACGCTAATCAATTAAGCCTTTTTGACGAAACCGGCAGTGCTTCGGTGTTGTCAAACAGCAAACAAGGGGGTATTGAAAGTGGAGAACAATATGGACAACCAAGAACAAGACAATCAACCGAAGAACCCGCCCGAACTCAGGACGGACTACGAGGGAGCGATGAGCTTTTTGGCGAATACGCCAACCGATCAACTCAGCCAACTAGCCAAGAATCCGGCACTCCTAGAGAAGTTTATCCTAGAGAGGTATCCGGAGATGGAATGGATTCAGTCGGACAACGAGGCGGAGTCGAGCCAACAGGCGGAACTAGATCAGGAGACGGTGTACAAAGCGGAACGCAAGATACTAATCTTGTCGAAGGAGAATCCGGAAGCGTTGGCAGTAATCAAGACAGTGCTAGAGAAAATCTGCCCGTTCGAGTTAAACCTACCGTAGAACGTCCTGCGGAGGGTGCGCCGGAAAGAAACCACGAAATCGCCCCTGAGGACATACTTGCCCCAAGGGGTGACGTAACAAGACTCAAGACAAACATATCGGTAATTCAACTACTCAAGCAACTTGAGTCAGAGGACAGGAATGCGACAACTGAAGAGAAGAAGATCCTAGCTCAATACGTTGGCTGGGGTGGTTTGTCGCAAGCCTTGGATGAAGATAAGGCGGATCGAGCAAGCAGGATTGATGAAATGCGTCGCTATGGATATTACGACGAAGAGGAAATTAAATCCGTAGAGAACTGGAAAAAGAAATACGGAAAGTATTACGATGAAGTAAAAGATCTTATTTCCGAGGATGAGTTTAGATCTGCAAAGGCAAGTACAACTAATGCCCACTATACGTCGCCTCAGGTCATCAAATACATGTGGGATGCGGTTAGGAAGCTGGGATTCAATGGTGGAACAGTACTCGAACCCGCCGGCGGAGTTGGTCACTTCCTTGGGCTAATGCCGAAGGATATGGCCGATGCGTCCTACACAAAGGCCGTCGAACTTGACTCTCTATCCGGAAGGATAATGCGGAAACTCTATCCCGAAACCGACGTTCAGATTACAGGATTCGAAGATGCAGACATTCCGGACAACTCCATCGATCTCGCAATATCTAACGTGCCTTTCGCCAACGTCCAAATGTACGACTCAGGACTTGAGGCTCAGGGTGCGCCTAAGTTGTCGCTTCATAACTATTTCTTTGCCAAGGCACTTGAGAAGGTTCGGCCCAGTGGGGTTGTAGCCTTTATCACCACAAGCAACACTCTGGACGCTAACGTGGTTCAGAGAAAATGGATTGCAGATCACGGGGAACTGATTGGAGCAGTAAGACTTCCAAACACTGCATTCAGCGAGAATGCCAATACAGAGGTCACGACGGACATCATATTCATTAGAAAACCGGACGGCAAGATGCCTAGCTTCAATCCGGAATCGTTCAAAAGCACAAAAGAAGTGTCACTAGATAATGGTGGAACAGTGAAGATCAATGAGTACTTCGACCGGAATCCAGACATGATTCTTGGCCGACTTGCCAACGACGGATCTATGTACGGTGGCAAGGAAGAGATGACAGTACGTCCTTTTCAGGACGGAAGAACACTAGAAAGCCTTCTTAGCAAATCCCTAGAGAAGCTATCTGGCGACGTGATGGGCCAGAGCAAGCCGGTTGATCGGGAGGCAATAACAAACGAAGAAGCGATGCGGGGCAAGAAGGTTGGCACTCTAGCGATGCTTGAGGACGGGAAACTTGGGATAGCCGGAGTAGAGAACTCAGATGAAGAAATCCTTAGTCCCAAAAATCGGCCTATCGCCACGGGATTCATTCAAGTCAGGGACGCCCTAAATGAATTGTATCGGATGGAAATGGATCCGGAATCTCAGGACGCCGAGATTGAAGATCAACGGAAGGCACTGAATGTTGCCTATGATAACTTTGTGGCACGGAATGGATCATTCCATGCAAATAGTAGGCTACTAGACTTTGATCCCGATTATTACCGGATCATAGGAGCCGAAAATGAGGTAAAGTCTGATAGCAAGGCCGATAACGTTAAGAAGTTCCTGACTAGGAAAAAGAACTACACGAAGGGTGATATTTTCACAAAGCGGATCCTCACTCCAAGGCAGGAGCCGACTTCTGCTTCATCCGTTGAGGATGCCATGGGCATATCCCTCGGTTGGAAGGGTACTCTTGATACCGACTACATCGCTGGATTGGTTGGGAAGTCAAAGGATGAGGTCGAGAACGACATTCTTAGCAAGGGTATCGGGTTTAGGGATCCAGCTACCGGCCTTGTGTCCACAAAGGAAGAATACCTGAGTGGCAACGTAAGAAAGAAACTTAAGATAGCCGAAGAAAAGGCCAAAAAGGACAACAGTTACGAGGCAAACATTGAAGCATTAAAGAAAGTGCAACCGGTAGATGTGCCGTTCTCCGACATATCAATGAACCTTGGGGCGAACTGGATCCCGACAGACATCATATCTGACTTCGGTAGGAGCATACTCAAGACACGGGTTACAGTAACGTATAGCAAGGGTGTTGGGGATGTTTCTTCAGATAGGTACACGGTTACTTACGGATCCGACGGCAAGGGCGCAAGATCAATGGCAGACCTTCCCTCAGTAGCCACAAGCATCTACGGCACTGATAGAATGTCGGGGGTTCGACTGCTTGAGATGGCACTTAACATGCAAACGCCGATGGTATTTGACACAATCGACGAAAAGAAGGTTTTGAATGCCGGTGAAACCGAAAAGGCAAAACTTGCCATGGAGAAGATCAAGGAATCATTCGCCCAATACGCATCATCCAAGCCTGAAGTCTCTGAAGAACTTGCAAAACAGTACAACGAGAAGCGGAACTCCCATGCGTTACGTCAGTACGATGGTCAATTCCTCACATTCCCGTGGCTTGCTAAGGGATACGACTTATATCCAGACAAAAAGAACGTGGTTTGGAGGGCTATTCAGGACGGCAAAATGCTTATTGCTCACGGGGTTGGAGGAGGAAAGACGGTCATCGGCACTGCTTTGACCATGGAACTTCGTCGCCTTGGACTAGCCAAGAAGCCGATGATCGTTGTCCATAACGCTACTTTGGAACAGTTTGCCGGAACGATTGGAAGAATGGCCCCGACTTCCCGTGTCCTTGTTGCCCGTAAGAAAGACTTCGAAAAGAGCAAGCGC
>Ga0209651_1000082_pt1 | contig 32049 bp, 19 predicted proteins | sample LauGreFBDMM110SN_2_FD_188216 | JGI IMG/M metagenome (GOLD analysis project Ga0209651, IMG submission 188216) | Freshwater lake microbial communities from Lake Michigan, USA - Fa13.BD.MM110.SN (SPAdes) (version 2) | ecosystem: Environmental > Aquatic > Freshwater > Lake | place: Lake Michigan... | reverse complement strand
GAAATAATTGTGGCAGCAGTCCGAGTGCTACTTCAGCAGTTGAACCTGGATACCACCATTGAACAATAGATTGCACTAATTGCTTTTTGTATCTTTTGTTCTCAGTTGCAAAACGATAATTATAGTACAAGAACATGACTTCTTCCACAAGCCACTGGAAGGTTGGCAAATCACTGACATGCGCTTCTGTGACAGACTGTGACTTCTGATCATCGTGTGCATTAAAATCTTCTTCAGTCAAAGATTGTACAGCATCATAGTGATTAATCCCATTATAAAATACATAAATAGGATTTTGCACAGGTTTGTTATCAGTTTGATCCGAGGCATGTGTTATTTGTACATTTGCTTGATGGGAAGCAGACGTCCAGGTCTCTGGATTTTTGCGCATTTCTAACACTATTATTGGCGTAGTCAACGTTTTGGAAAGGATATTAATGCAAACTGCGTTGCCCCAAAATGTTGGATCCAAGATAGATTTGCTGTATTTTAGACAAAGTTCGAGATCTTCTAACTCTGTTCCGTCTGCAGCCAAGTGATAAGATTGTAGAATAGGGTTATTATGGTTGTTGAATTCAGTTCTTATGGAGCCAGCCAAAAAAATTAATAAATCTCCGTCTGTTATGTTCTCCTTGATATATCCAGAAACCAAGTTGCGCAGATCCTGTGCAGTGTATTCTTGTTCTTTTTCTTCTTTTTCAGCATTAAGAGCATCAAGAGCATGCTTAATACTTAAAAAAAGACAATCTCCTTCATCAGCCGTTTGAATTCGTTCGAAATACAGCATTCTCCACGATTGACAGCATTTGAAGGTGGTTCTGTTCAGACGTCGCTTCTGCTGCCACACATTTGCAGGAGGCAAAGGTGGTCGTGTCGGTTGTTCGGGCTCAACTCGCGGAAGTTGCCCAGGAACAGGAGGAAATTGGCTTGGCTGATGATTGTCTGCTGGTGGATCTGGCTGATGATTGTCTGCTGATGCATCTGGCTGATCACTGTCTGCTGATGGGTCTTTTGCTGTTGCACTTTGCTCAGCACTGTCGTCAAAAGTTTCAACAGTTTTGCCTGCAGCAGCGTCCTCGGCAGCGTCCTCGGCAGCTTGCGATACAGCTGAGTCCATTTCGATTTTCTTTTCTTCGCTTGTTTGCACATGAGCTCTGTCGAAGTGCCGGCGCTTTTCATCGTATAACAGCATGATTGGTGTTTTCTGTTTGATTAATTTGACGTCAAATCTAGCCGCGTTTAAAGCTCTCTCGTCCAAAATCTCCAATTCGTTTACACAATCCCTTTCGTGTATCATGCCTAAATCAACATATTGCACTAGGTACAGCAATATTCTTGTCTTGATTGTATATGTAATTAGCCACATCACTAAGCCATAAACTTTAGCTGATAAAATCCTATTGTTACGCAGAGATGATACAAAATCACGGTCTGTCATCTTATCCTGCTTCAATTGACGACGATACCTTTCGTCTTGGTCTTTCCACTGTTCAAAAAGATCTATGCAAGTGTCTTTTAATCTCCTGGCGTAGAAATTACGTTTGATGATTTGGCTTTCTTCATGAGTTTGAGCTTGTTCCAAAGATACTTTTTCGTGATGATCAAAAACCGCAGTGTCTTCAAACCATTTCCACGCCTCTCCGGGAAATTGACAAACAGCCAAGAAAATATTTGATGTTTGTTGTGGCTCGTTAGGACAAAGTGTTCCATCTTGTAACAGGACTGGATCGCGTACTATAGTTTTTTCCTGTATTGCTGTTTTTCCAAGCCCACTTTCCTTACAAGAGTACTGTGTTCGCTTTTCCTGTTTTACGGTCAGTTCTAAAATATTCGCCCATGTTTTGGAATTTCCTGCAAAGCTGAAAGGTCCCCGAATCATGTCTCCACGGATCTTGGTGAACTCAGCCAATTCCCGAGCAATTGCTTGCTCTCTGATTTTTTTTTGTTCTTGACGCTGGCCCGCTTTGTTTTTCCACTCCAATCGGTCATTTTCTAATGTTTGTTTAAAATTACCATTTTGAAATCTGCCCCTATAGTCTCTGGAACCTTCAATGCCTTCATACTCTCTGTTTTTTACATCTTCGCAATATTGTGATAATGTATAAAAAATTTTTTTCAAAGCTTGGCTGGGCGTGAACCAGTTTGACAGTGCAGCGGTCAACGAGTTGCCGCCTGCTGTCATGTTATTGACATGTCCTTTGTTGCCTTTGTGTTGAAGAATTTTATGTTGTTTACGCATAGTTTCGGAAATGCTCATCAATAAATGCAGCACAAAATAGTCAAATTCTGAGCATATGCGTGTTTTTTTGAGCTCATTTTTTGTTGCGCGATTCTCTATCATTTGGTTGTATCTGTTCCGTCCTGCCTCGCTCAATTTGTCAAAAAAAATTCCAGAAACTTCACAAAAAATCTCCATGATTTTCACTTTGTTCTCGGTTCTACTAACATCTTCAACAAAATTTTCAAATTTATGAAATAATAGCACACCTGGATCTCCATTGTCTTGAAATATTTTCAGCATCTTTTGTTGTTCTTGTACCTGTTTGTCAGCCGTATCAATTTTACAACGTTCGTAGTAATCTCGCAAATCGCCACCCACGTACCAATCGAGGAAATACGACTTGCACTTATCCTCGCTCAAGTCATATCCGTGTATGTTACAGTATCTTTCGACGCGTGCCATAAAATCATCAAGAACTTCAAGCTCCGACAGCTTTATGGGTGGCTCTTGAGTTTGTCGCAGTGCATGCCAATGTTCTTTGTATTTTTCGTTTCCCGGCTCAGATTGTTTGAGCACAAATATGTGCTCCGAGAAACGAACCTTTGACTCTGTGTTGTAAGAAATACTCTCTTGAACAGTGCTGCTGCGATTTGATATTTCCATGATATGCACAGGCAAGTTAACCAATTCAGAAATCATCTGCCAATAAAAGTCATGTGTACATTGACTTGCTAAGGGCACTCTAAAACCTATTTTTTCCGCAATAAACGTTTTCCAATCTTCGTCTGTTTCAATTCTTTTGGGTTTCTTTATGTCTAATAACCTCGCAATTCGATCAAGTTTTTGCTGTGTTGTTTCTTCTTCATTCAAGCCTGCATCCAAATCATCCTCAGATTGAATATTCTCTAAACCTTTGGCTTTTAATGCAGCTTCAGGCATTTTTTTCCATTTCACTGCTGCTAGTTTTTTAGCAAAGAATTTATCGAAATTTTGCAATTTCTCCCCATCCGCATCCGCACGGACATCATCTTTGTGCAATGTAAGTTGCTTGGCAACTAATTCTCGTAACATATCGATTAACACCATCTTTTGCTTCTCATTATCACTTGATTTCTGTATATTTTCGATATTTGCATTGTATTCTTTGTCTGATTTCCTTCGCTCTGCTATTGACTCGAGTACTTTTTGTCGTACAGTTCCATTCTCCAAAGCACTCAAAAAAAAACTATGCCCGTTATTTTCTATTTTTTGCAGTTCAAACTTGGTTTCTTCATAACGATTGCATGTAAATTCATAACCGTCTCCCGAATTACCATCAGTATCTGCATTTACGCGGTTTGCCCATGAACCCATGTTATTTTTGGCGTAAATAGTGCCAAACAGTCAAAAATGCAGAAAGGCTTTGCCGTAAAAAATTTTAAAGTGATTGTAAGAATACTCTACTGAATATAGACATGCAATCTCAACACGAGACAAGTGCGTTTGCGAGCATGGTCATCTCAAGCCTGCCGTTTCCGCCGCTGCCAGTTCTTGTGCTGCAGGGACAAGACGGCGAGTACGGAATGGCGTCTAGTTACGACCTACTGCAGACAGCTATTCTGAATGCGCAGAAGGGCATTCGAGTGCAGGGGGTGGATGACGCAACGCTTGCTCGAAGCAAGGCTGCTGTGCTTCATGCGCTTGGGCGCGACATGGCGGCGCTGCTGGCGTCGAGCTCTTGTGCCGACTTTTGCGAGTTGCAGGCCTTGCAGGCCTACGATATCTACTGCGGCGCTTTCCGAGAGTATCTGCTTAAGCACTACGCCACGAGCACGCACGACCTGCGCTTTTACCCGCTGGACGCCGTAGGCGCCGACTCCGTGCTCATGCAGCAGGGCGCTTCGCACTGGAAGGCTAGCCGAGTTTTGTGTGGGGAGTGTGTGGATTCCACAAGCTGTTTTATGACATACACACAAATGCTCCGCTGCTATGCCTCTGATCTGGCAACTCTAGGGGCAGAGGAAGCAGAGGAAGCAGAGGAAGCAGAGGAGCGAGTCGTTCCAGAGCGCGGAACTCACACACAATGCTCACACAGACGTTGGTAGAGAGAGTGCACAAGACTTTCTGCTAGTTTCAGAGTACAAGACACAGCAGCACATGCGCAGGCAGAAAGTTCTCCAGCAAACAGGAAAAGTAACACGTATGGCGACAAGTGCAAGCAGTCTGGTGGCGAGTGGCTATACATGATGGGAAAGACGCACATAGCAGCGCTGCTACACACACGCACAACGGCATTTCCTAACAGAATTTTGCTGTTCTTTTCTGCTGCGCGTGCATAACAGAAAAAAAAATAGCAACTACAGAATTGCAAGCAGAAGCATGCGTTTTCTGCAGACACTGCCTTGGTGCCAATTGATCTTATGAGCAGCATGTATGTGCTGAGCATGAGCAGCATTTCAGAAATAAAGGAATTTGTGCGCAGTCTGTCTTGCACACTTAAAACGGCAGACGGGCCCAACAGCACCAAGCCCACGAGTATTTGGCACACAAACACATGCACTGTTGTGGCGTATACATCAGAAGAGGTCCGTGCTGGAGCAGTTGTCTGCTGCCAGCATTTGAGGACATCATATGCGAGTATGGACGCCTTCCAATACCAGGGAAGCGTGTGCAAAATAAACATAATGAGTATGTATGTCATATATCTCAACGGCACGCATGTTGCAAATTTCAGCGAATTTCTTTCAATATTTTTTATTTATGTCGCGTACGTGGGTCAAAAAGAGACATAACCCCGCGTCCTGAGGCGGTTGATGATCCTCAAACAAAAGTAACACTTTTGCAGTGTCTCCAAGATGTTGCTCACGTCGTGCTGTTTAACGTCTGTCACTATTTGTTGCAGAAGCTGTTTTTTAGCTTGTGCGTCTGGCTGATTTGTCAAAGTCTCCAGTTTGTTTTCAAAATATGCATCTGCTAATTTGCGCTTGGCAAAAACTGCATGCGTCAAAAATGACAAAAGCACACAAAAGTCAATTGCAAATACAAAGATTGTATTGTGCAGATTTTGCTCGGGGCAACCTCCAGGTAGAAAACCATAGCAAATGAGCATTATTTCGCTCTCCCTGTCTTGCAGCTCATACCCTAGAGCAGCGAGAGTGGCTTTGTTTATAGGCTTTGTAGGAGGGTTTGAAAAAATTGTGTGCGAAATGGGGCAGAAGTAGCATGGTAAAATGGTGCGAAACACTGTCTCTCTGTTTTGAAAACACTTCTTATAGTTCGGTAAAAACGCGATGACAAGGTACCAGAGCGTAAAAATTATGCCAGTTACCAAGTCCAACTTTCCATGTATTCCCAATACAATCGCGACAAAGTACATTTGCATGAAGATACACTCGAACAGCTCAGATGCAATTCTGCCTAGAGTCTTTACGCACTGCGGTAAGTCGCGGGTTTTCAGCACCAAGCTAACAAACCACAGCGCAAATGTTGTGGTAGCCACATATAAGTTGGGTTTAAGACTAGCCTGCAAGGCAAGAGTGGACGGAAAAGCAGAAGACAAATCGTTTGCACACTTCCACTGCACGTTGTTGTCAAACTGGAACTCTGTGAACAATTTTGCAAATCCTACTTGGTCAATTTGTGTCCAAAAACAGAAGACATGTGGAGTTACACCGACGAAAATCAACAAAACGAAATATAGAATTTGTGCATACTCGAGCAATCGGTGCATGTAGGTCAGCGAACACAGACATCTCCACGAAGCAAACAGCTCCATACAAGTCCATATTAACGAGCCAATCATTGCCGTTGGGTCTTGAATCGCTGTCTTTGCGATCTCGTTCAAAGTGTCAGGCATGAGCTGCGTAATAAGATGCGGAGAAAAAGCAACATGTATAGAACCATCTTCCAATAGGCTATTGACTGTTTTGAACACGATTGCTGATGCCAAATGTTCAAACAAACACTTGAGACAAGTTGTTGCAGGAAGCATACCCAGCATGCACGAGAAAAATTTGCATACAGCAGAAAGAAAATGCCACGCAGACACAGAGTTCTGCCGTAGCAATGTGAACCACGCGAACATAATGTGGGATTACTAAAAGGCAAACATCGTTAATAGTCGAAATGCTTTATTCTGTTTCCAAATTTTGAAATCCTGCAAAACAAGTGCAGTTGCCGACGTGTGTGCTTCCGGGCACTGATGTGCTTTTTGCAGGACATTGCGAGCGTGTGCCTTGGGAGCAGAAAAAGCCCTCTCCGCACAGTACACACGCCTCGTCATACCAAAAAAATCCTTCATCACAAATGCACTCGTTTATTGTCTTCGCCCCAGTCGCTGAAGAACTGTGCAGCGGACAGGCAATCTTTGCGTCAAGACCTGGGCAAAAGGCGTTAGCAGTGCACGGAACACACGTTAAAGCATCATGCCGCTCAAAACCTGCCAAACACCAGCATGCTTTAATGTCGCGAGAACCAATGTGCGACGACATGTTAAGAGGACAACGCTCACATCTCGAGTCGCCAATGTCAGAATTGGAAAGATTTAGCAAGTTGACGTTTTTGTATGTTCCTGGTGCACACGGAGTACACACGTCGTTGTCTTGCTTTGCATATCCTGGAGCACATTGACACAAAGAAGCTGGAGATTGACTGATAGAGTTGGCTGCGCAAGGCACGCATGTACTTTTTGTGAAAGCGTTACTGAAATAATTGTCCGGACATGCTACACATTGTTCCTGTGTGCTATTTTGTTCCAACATATAACCGTCATCACATACACACGCATAGTCTGTTTTTGTTCCTGCCAAACTTGTATGAGCGTTCAATGGACAAGAGACGCAGGAGTTGTTGCCAATAAACGATTTGTATGCATTGGACAAGCAGGCAACACAGGCACCATCGTGAGGCATAAATCCCCTGTCACACATGCAGTCTGAAATTGCTGATGCCCCCTCAAAACTGGTCATGTGTGTAGGACAGGCAGAGCAAGCGCCGAAGCCAGCTTCTGTTTTGTAAGACCCTGTTGGGCACATGACACACGTTGCCCCGAGCCACGTCCAACCTACTGCACATGTGCACGAGTTGTTATGAGCTACCAGAGGCGCAGGGCACACAGAAACACGGCCTGCAAATTCTGATAAATCCAGGTGCTCTGCCAAAACTACAGGCTGCACGTCTTCTACTTGTGCAACAATAAGACTAACACAAAACAGACTTAACAGTGCTAGAATCCGCATGCTTCGGAACCGGTTTATATGCAATTGATCTTAGTACGCAATAATGTTTTTTAAGTTTTTTTAAGTTTTTTTCAATTTTTTTTTAAGTTTTTTTATTTTCAAACATCGTCTACTACGCGCAGAACGCTCGCAGAAATTCATTCACAGAATTCTCGCAGAAATCCAATCATGAGCTTATTGAGCTTCTCCAAGCACTTTTTCGCCATTGGATGTCTCGCCGCCATCATCTGTCTCTCCTGTGATGTAATCGACCTGATCAATTCAGCCGTACTGGTAGCACCTTCCAGTTTGGTTAGCACTTTGTTCAATTCCCTGTATGCTTTAAAAAGAGCACAAACTTTGTTGTGTGCGGGCTTGAACAAAAGGCCCCCTTTGTGCAAGGATAGATTGTCATAATTTTGGCAATTCTTGGAACAGTAGTGAACAGTCTTACAATTTGCACACTTGCTTCTGCCTTGCATCACTTTGCCACAACAAAAGCAGACAACTATTGCTTCGTCCTTCTGATGCATTGTGCTTGTGATGGTTTCGTCCAAATATTGCAAAACGGCAGCACAGGCTTCACAATCCTCTGGACCTTCCCGCAACGCAATCAGATATGCCAAAAATAGAGTTGCGAGGGAGCTTTGGTTGTCGGCCAACTTCTGATCGTAGTTTTTGATTGGCCGGAGCACATTGTCGGCAAAAGTCAGGTTTTCTTCCCAATTGCTACCCTGTTCAGTTGTCAACACTTTTTTACTCATCTGTGCAAGTAGTACAATAGTACATGCTTTGAAGACGTTGCTTTTGCCAAAAAATGGGGCTGCTAACATCGGGCGAACGGGTAGCTTTACGGCTTCTTCGAGAGCAGCAAACAGTTGTACACAAACGATCTTTCTGTCCTCCTGCTCATGCGGGCCTTTTTTGTGGGGCTTGAGTGTTTTCCACATGAACACAGCGTATCTCAAATCAAGCTCGGTTTGCAGCTCATGAAGTCGATGATTGAGCTGGGGCAAATGGTATCTGAGCTCTTGTGACTTGGCTTCCAAATAATCCCTGGCTCCCTTCAATTTTTTGTTGGCGCGCGTATAACCAGCATGAGAAGCCATGTCGCGATCATAATCAACGGCAATGTCTATTAGGGTTGCGAGAAAGTATGCTCGAACTACAATGTCAGGACATATGGAGTGCTCGTGAGCCTCGTGGATCACTTCCCCACACAAGTTCATGGCGGGCCCAAAGTTTTTCTGCTGCATATGCACCTGAGCGATCATAAATTTCCGATATACCTCGCAGACGAAAAACTCAGCTTCGTCAACATGTTCCAGGTATTGTAACGCTCCTGAAAGATCCTGCAAGCTTTTGTCTGCTTGCTCATAATCCAGCACATTTTTGAAAGCCCATGCAGCCAAGAAATATGTCGTCGGCATATTGCGCACAGCAATTTCTGGATACGAAGCGAGAGCTTTGCAGCGCTCGTTCAATTCTTTCAGCAAGGGGTATGCATATTTGAATGTGCACAGCTTCGTCTCCAAAACCTCATCTGCTTGCTCCAGGCAGATTTTTGTCAAACTTTGCAATGAGTGCACAGAAATCTCAAGCAAACGCCAAAGATATTCCACCTTTTGCATGCGCATGTGCGTTGCAGCGTCTTCAGCGCGGAGCAGATATTTGCATGCTTTCCGATAGTCCATTACCTTGAACATTGTTTGCCCGAGAATATACCAAATTTCCATTGCTGTCGAAAATTGTTCTGCTTGCATTTCTCCATCGAAATTCGCTTCTAGCAAGCATACAAACGCTCCTTGGACCAACTCATTTGCAATCTCACATATGTCAGCAAATTTTGAGTCTTCCAGCAAACTAAGTGCCTTTTCATGGAGCGAGGCAATAGAAACCTTTTTGCCGTCTTTTATGAAAAAGCCCCTTTCCCCTTTTGGTACACACTCTGCCAGTTGCAGCAATTGTGCCAATCTTCTTTCTCTGCCTTCTGGACTAAATTCCACGTCTGCACAGACAAGATCTTGAGAAACAGGCCCTCGTGCTGCTGCAGATTGTTCAGCAGCATCAAGACGCAGCTTTCGGAGAAGTTCCTCAGCCTCCTGCTTTCGTTTTGCCTCCTCCTCGCAAGCTTTCTTATGTCGGCGCCAATGCTCTTTCTGACAATCCCTCCCACAGTATGCCTGCTTCTTGCATTGTGCACACCACAAAGCAAGTTGTAGCTTTATTTGTTTGTTACAAGCGCCGCACCTCGGCGCATCGGACGACATTGTTGAGCTTACTATCTTGCTTGATCTTATATACGGTTGCTGCAGCACAAAGACACGTCACTCGTTGTTGCAATTGGACATTGCGTCATGCACACATTCGTAGCCGCTCACAAACCAGATCCAGGCTACAGGCACGATCTGCATAGCCAGCACAATGCACACAAAGGCCAATTGAATTGGCCACTGCTCGCGCGTGCGCTGCCGTGTATGCCTTCCGTGTACGCCTTCCGTGTATGCCTCGTGCGTGCCTGAAGGGCCCTAAACAAATTCGCCCGAGCTTTAATGCAAATTTCGCCGAAGGAGGTTTGTAGTAAAATTGACGGGCGAAAACCGGTGTTCGCTGGTCACGGCGAATGCGGAAAAACGCCATTCTACCGCTAAACCCTGATTTTGGGAAATAGTTCTGCCTGAGGTCGTGAGGTCGTGAGACAGAGTCGAGAATCTCCACTGAATGTTTTAGGGTGATTGCATTTGGGCATGCAAACTTTCCGAAATTTGCTGTTCGCTCATGTGCTCGTGTGGAAGCGGGGTAAATATTCTGCCAGAAATCGGGGCAGTAACAAACTCCGCAGCCAGTTTGCAAAGTTCCTGTTCTATATCCTGCAACATATCCAGTGCGCGCTCTCGCACTTGCTCGACGTCTCCGTGCAAATGCTTCAAAACTGCTTGATGCTCTTCGCACGCCGAAATTCTTTTCAAAACTGCCTCTACAACGTTCCCCTTGCAACTTGTCATGATCCTAGTAGTCTCTGAGTTTCTTCAGGTACATTTTCTTTTTGTTTCTGTTTGAAACCAACGGGTACTTGCGATGGACATTGCTGCACTTCGCGCACAGGCTGCACAAAGCCGATTGCCATCTGTCTAGTATTCGATTGCGTTATACAGTGTCGTTTCTGCAAAATTCGAAACAGCGCGCTGGGCGTTAACATTCTCGACCTATTTGTTTCATCAGCAAGCATGCCGCTATTGCATAGTAGATCCAACACAAGTTTGCTGCAAACAGTGCGATTTCCCATCACCCCAAAGCTGGTTTTGGCCTGCACATATTGGCGTGCAAGGGCAAGCGCTGCTTCCACAGCGGAGACATCGGCACGCACAGCAACCGCAGTGTAAAAATCCAAGTCAAACGGCCGTTTACGCAACGTCACGAGTCCATTCATGACAATTGAGCACGCCTCCCCGTTTGGAAACTGAAGCTCCACGTGGCAGAATGGCGGGTCGAGGGCTGCCACAATCTTGTTAATGACATTTAGCCCCGTCACTTGGTCCCTGGCCGGGCTGTAAAACCACGCCGTGCACGCCGCGGACATGCCGGGTGTCGCTTTATATACTCTGAGTTTTGACTTTTTGCGGGGCTTCGTTCGTCTATTGGCGCGGCAAAGAAGTTTCAAGATTGTGAAGCTTTTGTAAGTTTTCCAACCATCGTAGAAGCACGTGGCAGCGAGTGTGTGTATATTAGACACACTTGCACATGCTGAGGCATGCCTTGACTGGACGAGGCTGTATCACAACATTATGCTTTTTATCGTACATACTACATGTTTCAGCACAATTGTGCCCCACTACCCAGTTAACATGCTCCTGTGAATGGCTCACTGGATATAATTATTGCACTGATCCAAATGCAATTTATCCGGTGAATACTCGAAACTGTGGGTGCGTTGCAGCTTCCGGCATGACCTCTGGTACATTGCAGTCAATAGGTCACCCCAGTACTGCGCAGGCACCTTCTTATTTCCCTGGAACGAGATGTAAATGGATTATCACAGCTCCTGCGGGTTCTACAATCTCTATTACTTTTACTTATTTTGATCTGGAATCGAACCATGATTTTGTGTATATTTACAATTGTAATCAAATGACATTGGCTTGTCGTGTAGCTGGCAACTCTGGATTTGGTGTACCGAGTAGTCCAGGTCAAGGTAATGCTTTATCTTCATCTACAGGTACATTGATGGTCGTTCTTGAAGCCGACTACAGCACACAGACCACTGGTTTTAAAGCAACTTATGCGATTACCAATTGTGGTGTTTGCACTGCAGGGACTTATAAAGTGACGGCATGTATAAGTGATGCAGCTGGGACTTCGTACGGCACTTGTGACAATTATGCACTCGGACACTGGAGCAATTATAACTATTACTGTGTCCCAGACGGAGGTTGTGCTAAATGTTGTGAGTGTGCGAACAAATGTACAACCCCCCGAGCGGCAACAGGGGGCACATCGTGTACAACTTGCCCCGCATACTCCACGTCGCCAGTAGGCAGTACCGCAGTTACTCAGTGCACGTGCAATAGTGGATACACAGGCCCCGCGGGAGGTTCCTGTGTCGCAAGCGCTTCAATTAGTTGCTCTGCTGGAAAAGAACCAATTTCAGGACAATGTCAAGGCTGTACTCCGGGAAAGTATAAGGCCGCTATTGGAAGTTCGGCATGCATATCGTGTGCTGCGAATTATGCAAGCGCCATGGAAGCTACAACTTGCATGCTATGCACTGGAGCTATTGCAAATGCTCTTGTGCTCCCGGCAAGCGGGTCGGGAGGATGGGCAGGCTATTGCGGGTGTAATAAGGGTTATTATGGCAAAATTTTTGCCCCGGGATATAATGTCGGTTTGGGTACTACCTTTTACAATTCTTACGGTGGTGGAACTTGCACAGCATGTGCAGCTGGAAAGTATTATTGGCAACCCTTTTATTATGCTCACACAGAAGAATACCCCACATGTGATAGTTGTGGTACTAATTTCCCATATTCTTTACCAGGCTCTACTACGTGTCAATCTATTCCGCTAACTTGCCCAGTTGGTCAGTATCTGCCAAGCACGTCTAGCACATTGTGCGTAATTTGTGTAGCAGGCACTTACAAAGCTGTGACGGGCACTCAAGCATGCGCAAATTGTGCTGCGGGCAAGTACTCTGCTGCGGGGAGCATTGATTGCTCCGATTGTGCGGCCGGAAAATATGCGTCAAGCGCTGGTTCATCCACGTGCACAGTCTGTGACACTGGCAAAACGTCACCGGCTGGCAGCGATGGTGTCGCTGATTGTGTGTGCCAGGGCGGTTGGAAAGTTGTGGGCACATACTGTGAGTACTGTACTGCTGGAACATACGCTGCTGCGGGGGCTTCAACTTGCTCCACCTGTCCAGGTGGCACTTATTCAGCTGACATAGCTCCACAATGCACGTCATGTAATGCAGGATATACTAGTGGGCAGGGAGCGCAAAACCAATGTACCTGGTGCTTGAATCCCTATTTTTCTTTCCAAATTGCAACTGGAACAAATCTTTGTGCGTGTAACGCTGGTTATTGGGGGGAAGTCAATAGTGCAGGAACAGATCCTTGGGGTTCTACATACAACCACTTGTCAATAAACTACGCCGAGTGCACTGCGTGTCCCGCGGGAAAATATTACCCATCGACAAATCAATATTATTGGAAAACACATGATTCAGAGGCATTGTACGGCAGAACAGTTGTATGTTTTGATTGTCCTGCCGGAAAAACGTCCACGCCAGCAGCAATAACTCAAGATGCTTGTTACACAGCGACCCCAACAACATGCCCAACGGGTCAGTATCTCCCTGATCTATCTGCCACGTCGTGCGTGGCATGTGTCGCTGCCAAGTACAAAGCCACCACGGGCACTGAAGCATGCATAGACTGTCCTGCATCCAGCACGTCTCCAACGGGCAGCAGCGCTCTTTCGAGCTGCACTTGCAACACAGGATTTACTGGTCCTGACGGAGGCTCGTGTACCGCCTGCGCCGCTGGAAAGTACAAGACGACGACTGGAAGTGTGGCGTGTCTCGACTGCGGGGCTGGCAAGTATTCGACGAGCACAGGAGCAACACTGGAGGCAACGTGTCTTGCGTGTCCAAGCTATTCCAACTCGCCAAGCGCAAGCGCATCGCTTTCGATGTGTACTTGCAACGTAGGGTTTACTGGTCCTGAAGGAGGCTCGTGTACTGCCTGTGTCGCTGGAAAGTACAAGACACTGACTGGAAGTGCGCCGTGTACCGACTGTGGGGATGGCAAGTACTCGACGAGCACAGGCGCAACTTCTAGTGCCGCGTGTACCAACTGCGGGGCTGGCAAGTACTCGACGAGCATAGGCGCGATTTCAAGTGCCGTGTGTACCGACTGCGGGGCTGGCAAGTACTCGACGAGCACAGGCGCGACTTCTAGTGCCGTGTGTACCGACTGCGGGACTGGCAAGTACTTGACGAGCACAGGCGCGAGTTCTAGTGCCGCGTGTACCAACTGCGTGGCTGGCAAGTACTCGACGAGCACGGGCGCCACGGTAGAGACAACGTGTATTCTTTGTCTAAGCAATTCCAACTCGCCCAGTGGAAGCATAGCGCTTTCGAGCTGCACTTGCAACATAGGATACACTGGACCGAACGGGGGCACGTGTGCCGCCTGCGCCGCCGGCAAGTACAAGACAACCAGTGGCAGTGTGGCGTGTACCGACTGCGCAGCCGGCAGCTATGCGGCGCTCCCCGGCAGTATTGCATGCACGCTGTGTCCTTCATTGCGCACGTCGCCAGTAGGCAGTAGCGCAGACACTCAGTGCACGTGCATCTCAGGATACTTTCAACCAAGTAACGCACCTACTACATGCACAGCTTTGGCATCTTGTGACCCTGGATATTGCTCAAAAATAGACACTGCCGGGTCCTGGAGTACTTGTGACTATTGTCCTCTAGGCAAGTACAAAACAACAACAACAACTGAATTGTGTGCTATAAGTTGCATCTCATGCCCTGCAGGTATGACAACAAAATATGCAGGGTCAAATTCGAGAGATTTGTGCACATGCAACCGTGGATATATCAAACTTGCCGGGTGGGAAACTGCTGGTTGCACTGCTTGCCCAATGGGCAAATATCACTGGTCTTACAGGGACGCAATGGGGTACGATCCCCAATGTTATGATTGCCCGTCTGGTACAACGACTTTGTCTGTGGGATCTTTCTATCATGATGCATCTGATGCAGTTTCGGGCGGGGTTTGTGTGTGTGGCGCAGGAATGAGGCAAACAGGGTCAACAACTTGTGGCCAATGTGATGATCAATCATACAAGCCCACTGCTGGAAACATTGCATGCACTAGCTGTCCGACTGGAAAGATTTCCTATGACACTTCGAAACTCAGCATCCAAGACTGTAGATGCAATACTGGATATACAGGGCCGGATGGTAGTGCTTCTTGCACCCCGTGTCCAGCCAGTACATACAAAGATGTTCGCGGTACTACACAATGCAAGAGCTGCGCTAATGGTAACGGATATCATGAGCTCGTTGCTCAGACAACAAATGAGAATTGTAAATGCAATGCTGGCTATTATGGAGGGTATTCCGGTTGTTCCCCATGTGCAGCTGGAACGTATAAAGTGCGAGATGTTACTACCTCGACAATAGTAATTGATGGCAATTATTGTCAACCTTGTACTGCAGGTACATATTCAGGAGTGGCAGCAGGGAGTTGCACTGCATGTCCACTAGGGAGCACGTCTGCAACTAGAAGTACTAGCGTTACAAGCTGCACGTGCATCAGCGGATACTCAGGCCCAGCGGGAGGTCCTTGCGTTGCATTAGATTGCCTTACAGGGTACACAGGGCCGCCCGGCAGCTGCACTCAATGCGTCGCTGGCACTTACAAAGGAGTGTCAGGGAGCGCTGCTTGCGATGTGTGCGTAGCTGGCAAGTTTTCTGCGGGGTTAGGGCAGATCAGTGACACGGCGTGTCAGAACTGTGCCGTTGGCAAGTTCTCTACTGCTGCTGCTTCTGTGTGCACAAACTGCGCGGTGGGCAGCTATGCGGCGATCACAGGCAGTTCGGAGTGCACCAAATGTCCATCCAACTCCTCCTCTCCCAGTGCCAGTATTGCCTCCACAGCCTGTCAATGTAATGCAGGATTCAGTGGACCTAATGGAGGCTCGTGTATCGTCTGCGCTGCGGGCACGTTCAAGGCCGTGACCGGGAGCGCTGCTTGCGACGCGTGCGTGGCCGGCAAGTTTTCTACTGCTACCGGGCAAAGCAGCTCTGCTACGTGTCAGAACTGCCTGGCAGGCACTTATGCTACATTGACAGGTAGCACTGTCTGCGAAAACTGCTTGGCAGGCACTTATGCTACATTGACAGGAAGCTCTGTCTGCGCAAACTGCTTGGCAGGCAAGTATGCTAATTTGACAGGAAGCTCTGTCTGCGCAAACTGCCTGGCAGGCACTTATGCTACATTGACAGGTAGCACTGTCTGCGAAAACTGCTTGGCTGGCAAGTTCTCTCCTGCTACAGGCCAGAGCACCGCAGGAACATGCCAGGACTGCTTGGCTGGTAAATTTGGTTCTGCCACAGCACAGAGTAGCTGTCAAGACTGTCCTGCCTTGAGCTCCTCGGCAGCTGGCAGCAGCGAGTGCTTTTGCAATCCAGGTTATTGGGATAGCTACGTCAGTTGTAAACAATGTCCACTTGGAAAGTACAGAGATCATGTTTGTCTCACAACGCCGTGTGCTGAGAACACTTGTTTGGCATGTCTCTCGGGCACGTACGCACGCACGCCCGGTCAATCGGCCTGTACCAAGTGCCCAGTCGGCAAGGTCGGCAAGTCTGGAATAAGTACATAATAAAAATCTGTATATTAGAGTGCCTTGCACATGCAGATGCATAGCGCGCACAGAAGCTTTTTTTGGCTTGTCTGCATGCTGGCGTCTATTCAGTCTATAACAGCACAACAATCTTGCGCAGCAGGGCAAGCCGATTATGGTAGTGGTTGCCAAGCATGTCCAAGAGCATCTTACAAGTCTGCAGCGGGAACACACGGTTGTACTCCTTGCAACAGCAAAAAAAATGTTCCTAACGAACCTAACGATGGTATTCTAGAAGTCTATACTCTTCGATTGGTAGATTTGACAGCTGCAGAAATTCGAACTGGTCCAGCATCCTGGGTACCTCCTTGGCGAGGTCTTATATCTGATAATTATGTGACAGGGGCGACATCAGCCTCAGGTTGCCAGTGCGCGGGAGGTTTTACGGGATCTTCTGGAATCTGTAGTGCTTGTGGTGAGGGTTTGGGGAATCAATACAACTATGGTGGCACAGCGCCATGCAATACTTGTCCAGTTAATCTTGTAACCAAATATTGGCCAGCGGTTGGTAATGTGGATGTTTGCGTCTGTAAACCTGGATACACAGGTAGCAGCGGAAATTGGCTAAATTGCGTTCAATGTGCTGCTGGAAAATATAAGAACTGGGTTTCATTTGACTACGGATCTAACATTCCCAATGATGGTGAGCCAAATTTCAATGATCGTAAATATCTTAATCCATGTACTCCGTGCCCGCAATATTCGACACACAATATACTCGGCAGCACAACAATGAACGATTGTATATGCAACACAGGTTATGTTAGATCCTCTGATTGGATTGCAAATCAGTGGGCAGATCCTGCATATTTTTCGGCTTCACTATACAGTAAAGGTACCTGTATTCCGGATATCCCATGCCCTGTTGGGCAAACTGGATCCGCAGGAGTCTGTACTCCGTGCGCGACGGGCAAGTACAAGGCTGTGACAGGGAGCGCTGCGTGCGACCAGTGCGCAGTCGGCAAGTCTCAAAACAATGCAGGGTCAACCCAATGCCGAAATTGTGACGCCGGCTACTATGCAGCGCTCACGGGCAGCACAGCATGCGCAGCCTGTTCAGCAGGTAAGTACGCAGTAAGCACAGGAAGTTCTGTGTGTACCGACTGCCCGGCTGGAAAGTGGTCACCAGACATTGCTGTAGTCACGGCGGGGAATTGTTATGGGTGTGAAATCAATTCTTTCTCGCTTAGTGGAAGCACAGCTCAATCGAACTGCAAATGTAACGCAGGGTACACTGGTCCTGATGGACCCTCGTGGTCGGGGGCGTGCGCAGCCTGTGTCGCCGGCAAGTACAAGACAAGCAGTGGAAGTGCTGCATGTATTGACTGCTTAGCCAGCAGCTATGCAGCGCTCACTGGCAGTACCTCGTGCGTCGCGTGCGATACCGGCAAATTTTCTTCTGCTACAGGGCAAAGCAGCTCTGCAACGTGTCAGAGCTGCTTAGCAGGCAAGTATATCTTGCCAGGAAGCAATGTTTGCGAAAACTGCTTGGCTGGCAAGTACTCTACTGCTTCAGGACAAAGCAGCTCAGCTACGTGTCAGAACTGCGCAGAAGGCAAGTTCTCTGCATCTACAGGACAGAGCAGCTCTGCGACGTGTCAGAACTGCTCAGTAGGCACGTACTCTAATACGACAGGCATGAGCAGTTCAGCAACATGTCAGAACTGTGCTGCTGGCAAATTTTCTACTTTGACAGGGCAGAGCAGCGCATCAACGTGTCAGAACTGTGATGCGGGCAAGTACTCGACGGCCACAGGGCAAAGCAGCTCAGCAACGTGTCAGAACTGCACAGCGGGAACGTACGGCAACCTCCCAGGAAGCACAGCGTGCACGCTGTGTCCTGTGTTGACCACGTCGGCAGCGGGCAGCAGCATGGTCACTCAGTGCACGTGTGACTCTGGCTACGCAGGGCCAGACGGAGGCCCGTGCACAGCTTGTGTTCTGGGAACGTGTCTTAACACGTCGTGTCAAGACTGCTTGGCTGGAACGTATGGTAGCTTGACAGGAAGCCTTGTCTGCGAAAACTGCTTAGCGGGAAAGTACTCTACGGCAACCGGGCAAAGCAGCTCAGGCACGTGTCAGAACTGCTCTGCTGGCAAGTTTTCTGATAAAGTAGGGCAAAATAGCTCCGGGACGTGTGAAAACTGTGTGGCGGGCAAGTACTCTATAGCGACAGGGCAGAGCAGCTCTGCCACTTGTCAAAACTGCGGAGCTGGAACATATGCGAGCCTCACAGGCAGCACTGTATGCACACTGTGTCCTAACAATACGTATGCATCATCAGTGGGAAGCATTTCTTGTGATGCGTGCCCAGGCAATTCAACCTCTGTTGCTGGGAGCTCGCAAAACACAAGCTGCCAGTGCAACAGAGGTTACAGCGGTCCCAATGGCGGCCCGTGTGATGCCTGCTCTGCGGGCTTTTACAAGAACACAATAGGCCCTGCCACTTGCTCAGCATGCCCCGCAAATTCTTTTTCTGACAATGCTAGTACTGTCTCGACGAGCTGCAAGTGCAACGGAGGATATACTGGGCCGGATGGAGGGCCATGCAACGCTTGTAATGCAGGCTTTTACAAGAACACCACAGGCTCTGGGGTTTGTTTGGCTTGTCCTAGCAATTCAATTTCGAATATTGCAAGTGACGCCCTCACAAACTGTAAATGCAATAAAGGATATAGCGGTGCAGATGGGAGTCAGTGTAGCGTATGCTCTGCTAATTTTTACAAGGACACGATAGGCTCTGAAAATTGCACGGCATGCCCTGTGACGACGGTCTCAAACGTCGCCAGTACTGCGTTGACAAACTGCAGGTGCAACGTTGGATACAGCGGGCCGGATGGGAGCATATGTGATGCTTGCCTGGAAGGCTATTACAAGAACACAGTCGGCTCTGCCAGTTGCTCGGCATGCCCAGCAAACACCATTTCAAACATTACAAGTGTTTCTGTTACAAATTGCAAATGTAACATGGGATTTACCGGTGCGGATGGTGGCCCGTGCCATGCTTGTGATTCAAACTTTTACAAGGACACACTAGGCTCTAGCAATTGCACAAAGTGCCCTGCAAACTCTGTTTCTTTTCTCGAAAGTAAGAATTTACAGGATTGCAAGTGCGCAAAAGGACACTACGGGGAAAATGGTGGTCCATGCATAGCGTGCTATGCTCGGTTTTACAAAGACACTGTAGGCCCGTCGAATTGCTCAGCATGCCCTGCAAACTCCGTGTCTTTGCATGCCAGTGTTGCACTGCAAAATTGCAAATGTGACCCTGGGTACTTTGGCATGGACGGGGGTGTTTGCACGGAATGCGCTGCGGGGACTTTCAAAGAAACCAACGGCTCGCACGCTTGCACGCTGTGTGACATTAACAAGTACGGCATTACACTGGCTGAGATTTCTGATGCATCTTGTCTCAATTGCCCGGGCAATTCGACATCGGTCAAAGGCAGTGACAAGCCTGAACTTTGCTTTTGCGATAGTGGATTTGAGCAATCGCTTTCTTTTGACAAGTGCACAGAATGCCGTCCGGGTTTTTATGACAATATCCTGGACAGACACGAGTGTTCTTCGTGCGGTGCAGGGCTGTATTCTGCTTCGTGGGGAGCAAAAGGGCCAGAAACATGTAAAGATTGCCGTCCCGGGACGTGGTCGGAAATTGGAAGTCCGACGTGCCAGATGTGTCCACCAAACTCCAACTCATCTGTAAAGTCAGGAGCAATTACTGATTGTAAATGCTTGCCGGGAGCACAAGGCGAGGACGGCCAAACCTGTGAGTTATGTTTTGCTGGTTTTTACAAAAAGGGATCGGGGAATGCAACTTGTGAAATGTGCGCTGCAAACTCCTACTCTGAAATTGGCAGTGCCAGTTGCCAGTGCAATCTTGGCTATACGGGGCCAGACGACGGCGAATGTATAGAGTGTGCACAGGGGACATACAAAAACGTTTCTGGTAGTATTGCTTGCTACAATTGCTTTCCGTACTCTGACTCTGACCTAGCGAGTACAAAAAAGAGCGATTGTTTATGTAATGCAGGTTACGAGAGTTTGGGCGAAGAAAATTGTACAGCGTGTGCATTGGGCAAAGCAAAGGCGTATGGGCAAGGCTATTGCATTGGATGTGATCAATTCATGCAGCCAGACCAAAACAGCAAGTGTCAATGCAATGCTGGATACAAGGAAGCAAACAATGCATGCTCTGCTTGTGAAAAGGGGACATACAAATCTAATGTTGCAAACTCGTCCATTGCGACAGAGAATTGTGATCCAGTAGAAAAGTTTTCTCCTCTTACGGGCTTGAGCAAACCTAGTTGCTGCAAATGCAAGCAAAACAGGACAACACTGCATGTTGCTAGCAACCAATCATTTGACTGCTTGTGCGATGCAGGTTTTGGTGGGAGCGATTGCCAGGCGTGTACACATGGGCAATACAAGAGCAATGTCAGTATGCATGAGTGTTCGAGTTGTCCCGAAGGAGCTACAACGTTGTCCACTGCGTCTACAGATATATCGGATTGCGTTGCTGCGCCAGGGCATTACGGCAACATCACGTTTGGGTTTCCGCAGTGCGCAGCTGGCACATACTCTGCATTGCCGGCAATGCAATCTTGCACGCCGTGTGCATCTGGAGCGACTGGTGCCGTGGGAGCAAAGAGCAGTTCAGAGTGTGGCTGCAAGCAAATTGGTTACGCAAACCGAGAAAACAAGCAGACATATATCATTACCGTTTCGCAATTTGCATTTTACATCGACGGCGAGAGACGAGCGCCTGTCAAGCTTTACTCGCCTGGAATCTACACATTCGATCAGAGTGATTCTTCCAATAATAATCATTTATTTACTATTAAAGATGCGCTAGGACGAATATACGAAACAGGACTATTTTATCACGGTGTGCCTGGCGAACAGGGCGCTTACACTTCCTTAACGATTTCAAAATCAGTGCAAGCTGCTTTACATTACGTTTGTGCTGCCCACGGCAACTTCATGGGCAACACTTTACATTTGTCAGACGAAGTCATTTGTTCTTGTCAAGCAGGCTACGGGCGCGATGCGAACAAGGTAACTTGCTCTTACTGCCCTGCAAACTATTACTGCATAGGCGGCGATTTGCCAGCGCAAGCATGCCCCAATTCATCCATTTCTTTGCCTGGTAGTGCACAGAAATCAAACTGTACATGTGTTGCTGGCTACACTGGCCCGGACGGAGGGCCTTGCGAAGCTTGCGCGAATGCAGAGTGGAAGGCTGTTAACGGGAGTTCAGCATGTGTCAAATGCTCCCCAAACACAACCAGTGCCTTGGGCAGCACATCTGCCAACGCCTGTATGTGCAAATTTGGATTTACCGGGCCGGACGGCGGGTCATGTGTAGCTTGCGAGACGGGGTTTTACAAACAAGCTTTGGGAGATCTTCCGTGCAGGCAATGTCCAGCCAATACCACGACAATACAGGAAGCAAGTGACGAATATACAGACTGTTTGTGTGAAAGCGGGTTTGAATCACTCAGCACAAACAGCAGCATTTGCGTTGCCTGCCCTCAAGGCAAGTACAAGGAAAAGCCTGGCCTTCCACAGACATGTACGTCGTGTCCTGTCCATGCATTTACAGGAGAGACTGGGGCACAAAAGGTCAGTGCTTGCCAGTGCATTGCTGGCCGCTATAGTGTTCGCAACAACTTAAACGTCGACTTCTGTGATCTCTGTCCTGTAAATACCTTCAAGAATTTTGTCGGAAACGAAAATTGCACGGCTTGTGTGCCAAATGCAGCAGCCCCAAAAGGCTCAAACGCCTCGACGAGTTGCAAATGTCTTCCAGATTTTACAGGTCCTGATGGCGGGCCATGTGCAAAGTGTCCGGAGAACTCCATAGCACCTGCATCATCTAAATCCATGACTGCATGTCTGTGCTTGCCGGGATACACTGGAGCTAACGGTGGCGTGTGTGCTCCGTGTTTGCCAGGACAGTACAAGGCTACCAATGGAAGTGGTGCATGTTCGCAGTGCACAAGTAATTCTAATTCAATAGCAGCTTCGAAGAAAATGACAGATTGTGTGTGTGACAGCGGTTACGTAGGAGTTCCTGGAGGTCCATGCGCAATGTGTGGGCGGGGGACTTACTCGAAAAATGGAGTTTGTGTTGCTTGTGCTGCAAACAGTGCTTCTGAGCCCGCTTCTGGTGATGTTACTTCCTGCAAGTGCACAGCAGGCTACAGTGGGCCCGCTGGTGGACCTTGTACTGCGTGCGATATGGGATTTTACAAGAGCAGCACTGACCAGCAGTGCGTCAAGTGCCCAGACAATACAAGAACCTTGACTGCAGCAGCAACAAGTGTAACACAATGTCAAAGTATAGCAGGTTTTCAAAGCACAGAAATTAAGGCACCGTGGGTCAAAATGACAGTCAAAATTAATAATGATCAAGCCGGTAGATATACATTGAGCTCGGTGCAAGCAAATTTGAAAAAGGCTGTAGCTTCTGCTGCACGCAAAGCTTGTAAGTGTAATGTAACGGAAGATGACATATTTATTCTTGACGCTGTTGCACGATCTGCTGCTTCTCGTCGTCTCCTGCAAGACTTTGTGGAAGTGACAATAGCTGTCCAAATTGGAACACAACTTAACGGAGAAGACTTGCTCAGTTTACTGACACTGTCTGACATAATCAGTGCATTGCAAGAACAAGGCGAAAATTTGGACGTAGCTGAAATTCCAAGAGTGCTAATGGCGGAAAATATTGTGTTTGCAGAGGCTTGTGCAGAAAACACATACAAAGCAGAAATGGGAAATTCTGGCTGCATGCCTTGTCCGCCACAGTCATCCTCCCCCGTCGCATCCACGGGCCTGCAAGCGTGCATATGCAACGCAAACTTGATCAAAAAAAGCGACGGCTCTTGTGACCGTGTCTGCGCAGCAGGTTCCGAAGCTCGTACAGGCAATGACACCATAACAGCTTGTGCTCCTTGCAGACCAAGCTACTACAAATCTGACGCTGGAGAACAGGCATGTACTCCGTGTCCTTCTAATTCTTTCTCTACAATGAGTAATCAAATTAGTATTACTTCCTGTTTGTGTAATCAGGGCTTTCTCTGGAACGTCACAACGCAAGTATGTGATGCATGCCCTGCAGGCACATTCAACAACAAATATAATGACAATGCGTGCTATTTGTGTAACACAACGTGTCCAGCAAAACGGTAGTAAATCCCCATTTTCTTATTTAAGAACTTTTTATACAGTATCTTAACACAATGTCAGGTGACGAGATGGAAGAGGTGTTAACAGATGACGAGGCAGCGGGAACAGCGGGAAGATCACACGCGGGATTTGCGGAGTGTGTAGCATGCCATCGTAAATGGGATATGTTGGATGATAAACACAGAGCATCAATTTTGTTGTTAACAATAAACGAAGAAAAAGGTGATCAAGTGTATTGCGGTGCTTGTGTCCCACCAGAAGAAGCTCCGCGGGTTACTGAACATTTGCTTAAGCTACTGTACGAGAAAGGATCCGAAAATGGGGATCATGTAAAGCAAATTGCGCATCTGCAGAAGGAAGTTAAGAGTCTGCAGGATCAACTCAATGACCAACGCAAAAAATCTGCACAAGAGCACTCTTACGTACTTACTACATCCACAATGAAACTACGTCGAACACAAGACAAGAATCGGCTCTTGAGGAGCTTTTTGAGATCCATCGCCGCAAAATCAAAAAAAAATGCTACAGAAAGTTATAGAAAATGCGAAACATGCGCTTCGGTAAGTAGCAAAATCGATCACGAACTCAGAAGATTACGAAACAGTCCCGACGATCCACCGAGCTTGTTAGATCGAGATTCAGTGCATCCTATTTCGATCACGGACAATTCTGTGGTTTTTTGCACAGTTTGCGGAGGATTGGATGAGGGAGATCACATTGCAGACTTGCATGGGCCGAAATTGGCTATTGTGCGGGTGCCTGCAGTAGCACAAGACGATGTTACTTTAGCAGCTTTAGCGGTTCCGTATGATTTACAGCGAGTTGCATTGCAGACAAACGGTTTGGCTCGATCCAGCTAAGCTCGATCCACCTAAACATCTGCATTTGTGTGTAATAAAAAGACTTTAAAAAACTGAAATTGTGCAAGTTCAGTGTTGTTTAATTTCGCAGACGGCTGCCCTCCAGCTGCTTGTAAATGCTCATAATTTGTTTCACGGCGTCAATGTAAACGCCAGTGTTTTTTGGATCCATGCTCTGCATTCCGGTTTCCTCACTCACGACAACACAGTTGCTCTTGGCGACACCAATAATATCGACGAGGTCGCGGAGGACGTGGTTCAGCACTAACTTTTGCTCGCATTGATGTGCGAGAAAGTGGTGACGTATCTGCTCATGTGTCATATCCACTTGTAGCTGCTCATATAAAGCAGTCTTGACATGCGATGCGAGTTCGTTAATATGTATACGGTGTGCGTTATCTGACACGTAATTTACAATCTCGTCCAACACTGGGTGTTCGCTGCTCAAATGCAAACACAAGTAACAGCCTGTCATAATAAACATAAAATGTTAAATAAATGAAATCAAAAATACACAAAACAACCAATACTCACGCGGCCAATTTATTTTTAAATATATCGTGCTTGAAGTGTCACGATTATTGCTCTGCGTACACATGCAACGTCCAAAACGTCAAGCAGCAGAAAACGCACTGGCTAAGATACGCGACATCAGAGAATGGGAAACTCTTCCAGAAACTTCACAGCGTTTCAAAGAATGTGCAGCACTCATAGACGCGGAACTCGAAGCTGAAATCAAAAAGAAAAAGGTCAAGACATATGACCTCGACATGTCTGAGTCCGAGGAGGAAGAAAGCCAAGACAAATTTTACGATGCTCACGATGGGTTCGTGATTGCCGATGACCTGATATGTGATGCTGATCCTGATTTTAAAATAAAAGAACACGATTTGCTGCAAGACGAAAGTGACGACAGTCAATTGTCTGCAGTTACAGAACACGACGAGGACGACGAAGAGGACGACGAAGAGGACGACGAAGAGGACGACGAAGAGGACGACGAAGAGGACGACGACGAAGAACACAACGAAGAACACAACGAAGAACACAACGAAGAACACAACGAAGAACACAACGAAGAACACAACGAAGAACACAACGAAGAACACAACGAAGAACACAACGAAGAACACAACGAAGAACACAACGAAGAACACAACGAAGAACACAACGAAGAACACAACGAAGAACAAGCAGAGGCTGAAAAATGGGAAGATGCTCTTGAACACTTTGATGATTTTTTTGCAGACGATCATTGATTTTTCCAAGTTGATGCAGAATTTTGATACATTCTAATTTGTCAAGTGTCTAATTTGTCAATTGTGTGCTTTTTCAATACTTAATAAACTGTCAGTATGCGCTGGAATGAAAACACACAGTATGATTTTTCGCTTGTAAGTACCTATTTTCCAGTATTGTTCATTGTTATCAGAAGCAGTTTGTGCGTTGGTTTTATCTATTGGATAGCGAGCCTATTCTCGCTCCCACAGTATACTCTTTTGATGATAACAGTGTGTATTGTTTACATTGACAGTTTAATGATGAATTTCAGTGATTTTGATCGCGCATGTGGACATTTGTGTATGTGTGCACTTGCTGTACTGACTCAGCAGCAAGACAGTACTTGTAGCAGCTCAGAAATTGTTTTGATATTAGTGTGTGATCTGCTGTGGAGCGCATGCGCTGGTGTTGAGGTCATATGCAGGACAACAAGACGTGCTAATGGCTATCAGCTACAAAAAACAATTGTATGTTGTCTGTTTGCCTGTGTCAGAGTTTCATTGCATTGTGACTCTTTAAGCCTTATGCAAGCGATGTGCAGAACGTGGTTGTATAATATTCTTTGCTCTTTGTTGCTTCTCTGCGGTTCTTTCCTACCGCAGCACGACGCTGTTTTGCATCAAAGTAGCGTCGTGTACATTTGCGCACACATCTTCTATGTGCACTTGTACGCTGTGATTGCCAGTGTCACTTTGATAGTTTGTGTGCATGCACGCCTCGTGTACTTACACGTCATGCACAATGACAACACGCACAAGAACGGCAACGTACACAAAATCGATCACTTGTACACCAGTCACGACAGCGTGCATTTGCCCACAACCGTTACCACAGATTACTCTGATTACTCTGATCTTATCAAAACTTTGCAAGCAGCTAAACGTGCAAACAATATTGCTTAGAAAGATCAATTCGCGAGGCAATTTTTAAGTTTTTTCAAGTTTTTTTTTTCAATTTCTTTTATTACAACCTTTGCCAAAAGATTAGTACTCGGGGCTAGGCTCGTCTTCTTGCGGCTTGCGTTTGTTCTCGGCAATTTTTTTCTGCCTCTCTGTCTGCGGCGAAGGGCTGCGTGAGCGGATGTTTCCCAAGTCATCGTACAAGATGACTCCATGCTCGATAAGCTGTCCATCCTTGAAACGAGCTCGCTTTGTCGTCGATTTAGTTAGCTCGGCGGAAATTCGGCCCCGAGGTTTACCACTGCCAAAACAATGAGCCACTGGCGAACGTCTGCCTTCCTCTTCCTCGTCTGCTTCGTCGTCTGCGTATGGATTGGACTGCGGCGGTGTTTGTGGCGATTTGTCACGCTTGCTGGAACCCTCCCCTTGCTTGCTTGGAGTTACTTTGCGACGCTTGCTGGAGCCCTCCCCTTGCTTGCTCGAACCCTCCCCATGCTCGCTCGAATCCTGCTGTTGTTTCCTACGCAGTTTTTCCAAACGTTTGCGTTGGCGAGCTGCGAGACTTCCTTTCTTGCGACGAGACACAGGATCATCATCATCATCTGCAGGCTGCTTTCCTGGAGCATTTGATTCCTTCCTGGGCTTGGGATCATCATCATCAGACTGCGAAGGCTCCACGAGAGCCTGCAAAAACGCGAAATGCCTTTCCAGCTCTTCGCGGACCCGCTCCAGCAAATTCATTGTTTTATCTACAGGAGCAGCCTGTCCCGGACCTGCTCCAGCAGCGTCATCGTCGTCGTCGTTGGCGACAAGAGGCTGCATGTCGTCATCGTCAGCAGCCTGAGCAGGAGCAGCAGGAGCAGCAGGAGCAGCAGGAGCAGCAGGAGCAGCAGGAGCAGCAGGAGCAGGAGTACCAGCAGCAGGAGTACCAGCAGCAGCAGCAGCAGCCTCAGCAGCCGCACGCTCTTGCTCTCTTTTCTGCAAGCGCGCCTCACGTGCAGCCTTATTTGCTTCCAATACTGCAATTGGAGTAGTTTTCCTTTTTCCGATCTTGGAGTGTCCCCATTTTTGCAGTCTCTCTTGCTCGCGTTTTTCTTTGAGTGTGTTGTCGCGTTGTTTGGCGCGTATGGCTGCTGGTGATGGGTCAATTGATATAGGTTTCATAGCACCATTTAGCTTGTCAGCTGCATTTGCCCGTCTCTTCTTGACACATTCTTTGTTGTACGTTGCCATACAAAAAGAGCACCTGCCCAATTCTTCTGCCACCATGTTTCCTCCCTCTGTAGAATATGCACAATCTCCTAGATGGAATATGCCTTTGCAATACGGCCAATCTTTCTGTGCGAAATCGTCTGTAGGCATCTTATGTGACCCATCCTCTTTCTTCACAACTGGAGCTTCTGGCAACAATCTATTTTCCCGCATACGCTGCATGATCCCCAATATTTGAAGTTTCTTCTTTTCTGCACGTGCTTTTGGGTCAGGCCTGCGCCTGCGCTGTGCGCCGCCTTCAACGCCAGCCGGGACGCCAGCCGGGACGCCAGCCGGGACGCCAGCCGGGACGCCAGCTGGGACGCCTTTCTGAAGCTCGGGCTTCTGACGCTTGCGCTTGGCGCCGCCTTCAAGCCTCGTGTCATCGTTTGTGTTCTTGTCTTCAGCTGCTCCACTAGCCTGACGCTTGCGCTTTGCACCGCCTTCAAGCCTCGTGTCATCGTTTGTGTTCTTGTCTTCAGCTGCTCCACTAGCCTCGCCAGCAGCAGGGACGCCTGCGTCTGGAATGCCAGGCAAAAGCAGGACGGCTTGCTGCTGTTGTGATGGTGGTGTCTCTGGGATTATTTCATCATCGTCAGAAGAGATGACAATAACGTCGTGGTCATCAACAGATTTCTGCGTATTTGGCATGTTGTCTGTCACTATCACTAAAACTCTTAAATATCAAAGAGCAATTATTCTGCGCAGAAGCTTGTTCATGTTTTACAACTATTATAAAACACAAAATGTGTATGTTGTGTGCTTTACTCGTGCTAGTTTGTAGCTGGTTGCAAGCTAGTATAGCTGCTGAGGACGTTCCTTACAACATAGGCGAAATCGAACGTATGAGCATCACAGGGGCTGTATTCCACGCTTATGAAAACGCCTGGTCAGTGTCATTTTTGGTTCCAAATGTTTATTCCCTACTTGTTTTTGCGCTCTGCCGTGAGCCCTGTCCGCCTATGTCGTCGCAGTATCAACTCCATGGGTGTGAGACAATGCTGAGTGTGCTGCGAGAGCCTGCATGGTACAATCAGTACTTGAACTCCATTGTAACAGCAGCAGAGCAAGAAAGCTTGTGTGCTGCTATGCGATCTACGCCAGAAGCTGTACAAACAGAAGTCAACAAAATTGTGACAGACAACGTGGGAGGTGCTCTCGTTCGCCTACGACATCCTCGTACGCTTGTAATATTTTACGAGGAGGATGTTGTACAGAACTGGATGACCATGACAGACAACGAGTTTGGTGTTACCTTTCGCGCAACACAAATAGAAATAGTAGGAGAGCATTTCGGCATAAGGCATTACAAAGATCATGTACTGCTGCTTAATGTAACAGAACACAACAAGTTGCTTCGTGGCAGTTTGATTTTTGCTTTGCGCAATGTTTGCACAGAACTCGGGTTTTCTGCACCCGAATTTGGAATTGTGCGTAGTGTGCTACAAGGGGGGCGCAGTCGTTGTGTGTGGGAGTGCAGAGCAGATATGCTGCGACAGCCGTACAACTCAGCGCCACCAACTGTAGAGCAAGTTAACACGTCGAGTGCAGAGTATGCCTTATTGCAAGTCAAATACGCATGTGTCAAGTTACCAGAGGATTATGTAGCAGCCGTCTTTGGTTTTGCTGTGGAAACATCTTTGATGCCGTCAGATATTGGATATGAACAAGCACTTTATGACGCAATCGATCGTCTTTCGTACGTTGTAAAAACTGATATGGCAGCAGCTGGATTTGAAGGCACGATCGTCTTTTCTGTCAAAAACAGTGTCTATCACAATTCCTTTGCTGATCGTTTGTTAGAACAGCAAATTGCTACATGTGCGTTGACAAATGCAGCAAATGAGCAATGCAAGGATGCAACAAAAACGATCGAAAACTCAAATTATGTTTACAGAAGAAGACTATTGAGTAATTTGCCAACGCTAAATTCATCTGTTCTGGTGGAAGGTGTTTTTATTTCAGCAGATCAAAACAAAATTTCCAGCACAGAACAGATGGGTCTTCTTCGTGCTTCTTTGGTAAATGCGATTCAAGACCATGCGCCTGTGTTGGGTACGCTTCAGAACATTGAAAATTTCGATTTTTCACAAATTACTTTGTTTACTTCTCCCGAGCAGGCAATCATCACAACGCCAGCTCCTGTGCCCGACAGCACGAATACTGATGAAACACAGGTCGGTATCCTTCTGTTAATGTTTGGCCTTTTTCTTGGAAGTGCTGCCGTGTTGGCAATTTATTGCGTTTCAAAGGTTTGATTTACTCGCAATCAAGCAACCGTAAACTTCTTTAAAATTATGTTTTATTGCATCTTCAAAAAAATGCAGCATGGCAAGGCCCAAGAGTCGTAACTCAATTGGGTTTCCAAACCTTGCTAATGTCCTGTCTTTGCATAAACGGCAAGATAAGGCGCAAGAGTCGTAACTCGATCGCTTTCCACTTCTTGGCACTTTTTATACAAGCAAAGAGCTCACAATTACAAAACTCTATTTTGAACTTTGTGCACGCAGCGATTGTGCACGCCCTATACATCCTAAGCGTCCTCTTTCTTCACTTCAAGCTCTCTGAGTTTGCTTTCTGCATCGTAAGCCTCCAAACGTTCTGCAATTAAGGTCTTTTTTGCATTGAGCACTTGAAGCTTTTTCATCAGCACAGTAGTTCTCGTCTGCAGAACATCTGCAGGAAGACGCTTGTGCGGACGTCCTGGCTGTCGAGTACCAAGACTCTTACGAGGGGCAGTGCGAGTAGCGATTTTGCGCTTGGCCTGCACTGTTTCAGGCACATTCTCAGTCGAAGACATGCTTGAAAATTAGCAAAAAAATTGCTTGTATCAAACACGAAATATCAAAAAAAAATACACACACAAATCGAATCAAATAAAAATACACACACAAATCGAATCAAATAAAAATACACACACAAATCGAATCAAATAAAAATCGAAAATAAAACATATTCTCCAGAACCAGATTTAAGGACGTCGTAGAGTGGCGTTATTAATTGTTTGGTGTTTTGCACTTCTAAACCAAGGTTGCAAAAACTTGCTTGGTGGACTGCATTCGATCGTACACGTCGCGAAAAATGAGACAGCATTGGCGGCCACATAACATTTGACTCGCAACGACGATTGAGCTGCAAAGAGCGCACATTGACACACTTTGTGTCGCTGCTCGCAATAAAATGAGAGACATTTCTCGTGTGCACTGCATTTTTGCCAAGCAGAGTTGTTACTTGTACAGGCACGCCATTGTATACAGTCTCTGTGTGTATTACCGGGGTATCTGTGTTCAAATGATGTTGGTCTTGAAGTATTACAGCCGTGCCAAGTAAAACATTTGAGTCGCTGTCCACGCGCACATTGATCCCACTGACAGCAAGCCCTTGAGGTTCGACAACGTGACACGAAGTTATTGGGTCATTTGCATTGTTTTTGTGCATGTCGTGTGCCAATTGCAGCACCTGCGCTACGTGGCACAAACTAGTGCTGTGCGTCAAATCAACGCCCGTGCTACGTTTGCCAAGCAGTACAACGGCCAGATGCCCCAATTGCAACAAACTTTCTTGCTTTTTATTTTGCAATAACATCGTGTACACGCTGGCAGACTCTGTGCCGCATTGTACGTAAATTTTCGTGCAAAACACCATAATGCTTGCGTTCTTTTATAATGCAAATAAAAATAAACACTTAGAGAGATAGAGAACACTGAGAGAAATAGAGCTATTCCTCAAGCAGAAGATTTGAGCATTTCTTCTGGAACTGTCCTAGGCCACTTCTTGATACCAAATTCCTGGCAAGTTGTTTTGAGGCAACTAATGCTGATTTTTAGTCTTTTCGCAGCATCCACCTGTCGCAAATGCATAGTCGCTTTTATGGCTTGCAAGGTAAGCAATCGCAGTGGCTGCCCTCGACGTGGCAGGACGAGTTTCGAAGTGGGCGTGGGTCCCGTGGGTCCCGTTGTGCGTTTTGCTCGAGCTTTTGACAAGTTGTTGGGACATTTCTGCACAAACATGCATGTGAGCAGTGGCGTGCCGGAGGCCGTGCCAGATGTCCCCATGTTGTGATCTTGCTGCTCTTCCTGCTCTTCGTGCTCTTCGTGCTCTTCGCGCTCTTCGTGCTCTTCGTGCTCTTCGTGCTCTTCGTGCTCTTCGTGCTCTTCGTGCTCTTCGTGCTCTTCGTGCTCTTCGTGCTCTTCGTGCTCTTCGTGCTCTTCGTGCTCTTCGTGCTCTTCGTG
>Ga0209651_1000081_pt1 | contig 32436 bp, 9 predicted proteins | sample LauGreFBDMM110SN_2_FD_188216 | JGI IMG/M metagenome (GOLD analysis project Ga0209651, IMG submission 188216) | Freshwater lake microbial communities from Lake Michigan, USA - Fa13.BD.MM110.SN (SPAdes) (version 2) | ecosystem: Environmental > Aquatic > Freshwater > Lake | place: Lake Michigan, USA... | reverse complement strand
GACTACTTCAGTAGAGACTACCCCCACAGAGACTACTTCAGTAGAGACTACCCCCACAGAGACTACTTCAGTAGAGACTACCCCCACAGAGACTACTTCAGTAGAGACTACCCCCACAGAGACTACCCCCACAGAGACTACTCCAACAGAGACTACTCCAGTAGAGACTACTCCAGTAGAGACTACTCCAACAGAGACTACTTCCACTCCCTCTCCGACGACCTCCACGACCCCAGCTCCTCAGACGACCCCGAGAAGCTTCTATCCCCTGTCGTGCGTCGCGTGCCCCGCCAGCTTCTTCCTGTCCCAAGAGACCCTGAACTGCACAGAGTGTCCGCCCGGCTCGAGCACGCACGACTTCTCCAACGCCTCCAGCGCGCTCGACTGCCTCTGCCTGCCGGGCTTTGACAATCAGACAGAGGCGTGCCAGCTTTGCCAGCCGGGGTTCTACAAGCAAAGCATGGAAAACGCTAGCTGCGCCTCGTGCCCCGCAAACTCGAGCACAGCCGCGCCGGGAGCAACGGACCTGGCAGAGTGCGTCTGCAAGCCGGGCTATATTCAGCGCTTGCTCCCAGAGGTCATTACCACAGTGCTCGACACGACGCCAACGTCTACAGCACAGATTTCGCCCACGAACCCGCCAGTGCCTACGTCTACGCCTGCGCCTGTAGCACAGATTATCATCACGAACCCGCCAGAGGCGTCGCGATCGTACTCGTCGACGTATGATGACGCTGCTCCAGGCACGAGTAATGCTCTGTCCATGCTGGACTCCATGGATGCGTGGGTTCCAAAAACAGCCACACTGCCTTTATGGATGCAGATTGATTTAGGTAGCATTTTCATTGTCCACGGTGTTGTGACACAGGGTCGTAAAATTGAAATACCTTGGATTGCAGAGAGGTACCAACATGTCTTGGAAATGGAAGTGCAGTACTCGCTTACCACGTCAGGTTTTGTCTCCGCGACAGCGCTCGACGGAACCACACGATTCATTCTGCCCACTGTGTGGTCAAGCACAGCCAAAACCATGAGCAATTTCAGCCAGCCAGTCACCGCGCGATACATCAGGATCTATCCCCAACGATGGACCGGACATCCTTCCATGCGCGCAGGCGTGCTGACCTCGCTGCCTGTTTTGATTTCGCCCACGACGACACCAGCACCAACGACTACGCCTGTGATTACTTGTAGCACTACGAGCAACCTGGTGGCCCATTACAGTTTTGATGACAGTGGCGACTTGGGTAAGGATTCTAATCCATCCACAACCAAGTACCATTTGACACCCACTGTTGTGGGAGGCACGGGTGGTTATGATTCAGCGCTAAAGATCAGAGGTGCTTCGTTCAAGGCAACAAACGACGGTGACATGCTGCAAGGCAGCTTTCCGCTGAAAACTATCTATGACAATTCAGTATCCGGGATATCGGTCAGTGTGTGGTTTTACAAGAAATCAGGAACAACATATGACAATGGATATAATACGCAACTATTCCAATTTTATAAAGAAGGTACTGCAATAGAGTTTGCGGTACAAGTTGGACATTTTCAAGGTGTTCACAGTTTGAACTGGGCGACAACATATTCGACAGGCCAAACTTATGCTAATAATTGGGCACAATATCAAACATTAGATACCTGGTACCATCTAGTTGTCTCCTTGAGCAAAACTGGGATTTTCAAGGCGTACGTGAACGGTGTCAATCAGAATTTGGTGGTTGGAAATGGACAAGGAAGTATAACAGCTTATGGTGGCTCTGCGTACCCTGTACCGCAATTTGCAGACGTAAACAAGCTGCGCATATTTCGACCAGCAGACGCTAAATTCAGTGGCAACGTAGACGAGTTTTCAGTCTTTAACAAAGAACTATCGCAGTCCGAAGTGACGGAACTGTACAATGCCTGTCAGATCGGCGGCGCAGCACAGATTTCGCCCACGACGACACCAGCACCAACGACTACGCCTGCGCCTGTAGCACCGATTTTGACTTTCTACTACAGAGTCGATGAAGCCCCTTACAGCTGGCAAGAAGCATACGATGAAGCGCAAGCAAATGGGCGACGCCTGCCTACTCTTGCCGAAATGCGAATGTATATGTCGGCCAATCCTACTTTTATCAGTACCACATTTACTTACGATGCGTGGACTCCAGTTGTTAATTCAGCGGTAGCCAATGGCAAAGATTGGTGTTATATTGGTCCCAACATAAACTGGGTTCCACCCTTAATGTCTTCCGGCCTCGTTCGTGGGACATCACATATAGAGGGATGGGGAGTTTTCCCCGAGTGGGATTCGAGTAGTTTTAACAGTGCCAGAGTATATTTTGAAGTCTCTACATCCACAGCACTGATTTCGCCCACGACGACACCATCACAGCTCGACACGACGCCAAGCACAGCACAGATTTCGCCCCTTTCCAACGGATCGCTTGCTAACGCATCGCTCCCGAACCAATATCTGCCCGACATCCTCGGCCACGACTGCGTGGCCTGCCCCGCCGGCACCTACAAGACGCAACTCGGCGCTGGAAGCTGCGTGCCGTGCCCCGCGGACCACTACTGCCCGCCCGCGTCCGCCGAGCCCCGCGCGTGCCCGCCAAACAGCTCTTCTGCAGCTAACAGCGGCTCTCCCCAGGATTGTCTGTGTTTTGACGAGCTTGTTCTCTTTGAAAGCAACAACACGTATAAGTGTGAGTTATGTCATGCTGACACGTATCACGCAAGAGATGCAGCAACTTCTGTTGGGTTCTGCATCGCGTGCCAGCCAGGCGCCGGAAGCCCCCTCGGATCTCGAAGCCAACGAGATTGCGTGTGCAAAGCAGGCTTCTTTGTGGAGCCCCATGCCTCTGAATATACGTGTTCCTCCTGTAGTCCCGGGTCATATTCCTCCGCCGCCAACGCCTCAAAGTGCGACGCTTGCGATGCAGGCAGCTTCTCAGCAAGCGCAAATGCCTCCAGCTGCACAGCATGCTCCCCCGGCAGCGTCGCTGTCTCCTCCGGAATGTCCGCGTGCGTCCCCTGTCCTGTGTCCACTTGGCAGAACCTGGATGTGGCAGGATCTTTGAAAACACCTTGCTCTCCCTGTCCTGCCAACTCTGGCCACAATCTGGTAGGAAATTACGACGTGTTCCAGTGCGTGTGTGGTTCAGGAACGTACAAGGATATGACCTCTGACGGGAAAAGCTTTACTTGTAGCACTTGCGAGCCGGGATTCCAGTGCGCAGCAGGTACCTCCTCGGCCGTGCTGCAAGTGGCGCTGGTGATCAATGTCGCCATCGGCGACTTTACGCCCGTGCTGCGGCAAGATTTTATCGAAAGTGTAGCGCATACCGCGGGAGTCGAGCCGGAGAGCGTGAAGATCGTCAGCGTGTCGGAGTACTTCGGGCGCCGACTCTTGTTTGCAACAGTTGTGTCCCCACGCATATTGCGCCGCCTGCTCAGCGGAAGTATCGAGGTCGAATTTGAAATTACGTACCTCAATGTTAACAACGCTTCTTCTGTTACGGTCCCGACGCATGATCAATATGCGGCGGATGCAGACGACCGCGAGCTGCCTGTTGTGCAGCTCCTTCTTGAATCAGACCTTATTATCTACGACCAACGCATTCCCTGTGCACCTGGAAACATTTGCGCTGGCGGAGACCAAGTTTTGTCCTGCAGAATATTCTCTTCCTCAGGCATCGGTGCTCAGACGCAGGCAGACTGCGCGTGCGTGCCGGGATTTTTTTCTTTGAATGCCACGTCAGAATGCAAAAAATGTGTTCCGGGCAAATTTTGCCCAGGAGGCGTAGTCATCAACTCTTGCGCTGTCAATTCTACCAGCGCCCCGGGAGCTGCAGGGCTCGAAGGGTGCTTCTGCAAGGAAGGACACTGGCGCGGCTGCACGCGCACGAACACGGGCGCCTACATCAATAACACGGGCCAGGTATGCGCCATCGACTTTGCAGCGCCCTGCGTGATGTGCCGCGCCAACGACATTTGCTTCAACGACACTCTGCTGCACTGTCCTGATCATAGTACTTCGTCTCCTGGCAGCTCGCAGGCCAGCCACTGCGTGTGCGACGGGGGCTTTGCTGTGGAGTACTTTTGATCGCCGCAAGTTGCGCATTATTGATATATAAGAAATACAGGTCAGTAAGTACAAGAAGCATGTCTGAATTGCCAAACGTGCCAGATTGGCTTCTCGCCGGTTCAGCACGGCCCGAAGCCAAGAAGACGGGCTTGCCACGTGGATTCACGGCAATACATTTGTCAAAAGTTCTTACAGGAATGGAAGCCCATGAAGATTTGGGTGTACGCCTGAAGCCCGGCAACACGCTTTGTGTAGTCGTGCTCAAACAAGACATGAAATATAATATATCAGGCGACAGAATGCACGACGGTGATGAGAGATACAAAAGAATTGTTGCAATTCCCAATTCAACTCCTGTATTACTTGTGTGTTTTGTCGACCCAGCGACACAAGAACACCAGCAAAATCTCGTGCTGATTCTAGAGAGCCAAGACCCAGACATTAAATATGATGAATATATGATGACCATCACACCGGAACAACACAAAGAGTGTTCTGAAGACTTACAAAGGAATACAAAACTTCGTCCTCAAGTACTGTATTCAAGAGTGTCCTTGAAAGACGAACTCTTCCACAAAACCGACACTGCTGGAAAATTGAGGGTACTGTTTGTCAAAGTAGACGAATTTATTCTGGGAGTGCCACCTGAAATGGAATTTATGAAGGTTGCGTACAGCCCAAAAAGTATTCTTGTTGCCGTTAAACCAGGGCCAGAATTGATGCAGCGTCTGGAAAAACCCGATGATTGGGCGCTGGTTTTTGAGGTAAATGACGACATGTGGCAGCAAAAAGCATATTTCAATACACAACCCTGGAAATCAAATTGGACTATAGGGTTGTGCGAAATATTTGTCGAGCAAGGATTGCAGTATTTGAATAGTGTAGACTATCGACCTGAGGGCGATTTATTTGGTCCTCGCACACATGCGCAACTTGTCGATGAGCGTCTTGCAGTGGCTGCTATTCAGTCCCACAAAATGCTGGCACAATGGAGAAAGTTTTCAAGATTCGTGCTTATTCAGGACTTTCTCTGGTCGGACACGAGGCAGCTGCTGGAGTTTTACAAAGATACCGTGAAGCCAATTGCTCACAAACGTGCTAGTAAGTCCCACAAAATGCTGGCACAATGGCGAGAGTTTTCAAGATTCGTGCTTCCTCTGAAGGTGCTGGAGTTTTACAAAGATACTGTGAAGCCAATTGCTCACAAACTCGAAACCATGTGGTCAATATTAAGCAGGCAGAAAAACCCGGCATGGTTTCGCAAATTCAAAAGGCTCTTCAGAAACGTACTGAAGCTTGAGAGGGACAAGAACAGGACACAACTGCTACCGAAGATATACGAGCTTTGTAAAAGAAGACTGGCGATGGCCAAATTGGAGTTGACGCAGATCCAAGCTTCGTTACAAGCACTAACAATGCAGTGTGGAAGTCACGCCATGCAGCTCGCTAACGTTCAGCAACAGCACGCCATGCAGCTCGCTAACGTTCAGCAACAGCACGCCATGGAGCTTGCGAACGTTCAGCAACAGCACGCCATGGAGCTTGCAAACGTTCAGCAACAGCACGCCATGGAGTCTGCAGCACAGCTCGCGAAAGTTGAGGCAGAAAGGCAGGGTCCCGAGCAACCGATGTGCATCATTTGCACGGATGAATTGCCTGACATAATTTTCCAGCCATGCCAGCACCAGGTAGTGTGCAGCAGCTGCTTCGGGCCAGCTATACCAGATTGTCCTAACTGCAGAGTACGCATCACGGCACACGTAAATGCAATGCAAGTTCCCGCGATTTTGTGCAATACCTGCAGATTCCGCTTGCCAAACATCGTCCTACTACCATGCGGTCACCAGGTTTTGTGCGACACGTGTGCAGCTGCTAAAGGTATCCCAGAACAATGTCCTGTCTGTGGCGCGAACGTTGGTGGCCACATGAAAACCTTCTTGTAGCTTGTGCAGTTCATGCTTTTTAATAAAAATGAAACCTAAATGCCTTGTTTCAAAAAATACAATATACTCATTAGTGACGCATAAAGCACTTCCCTTGATCCCTACCTACTGTGGCTAATCCACAGTCGCTTGGCCAGTCTAAAACGCGCGCACACTCGTCTGTTTGTTCAGGTACATATGCCACTGAATGCCAGTCAGTGGAGTCTGCTAGTAGTGTTGTCAGTGTCTGTTTAAGATATTCTGCTGCATGACATTGTTTTTCGTCTACTGCTACGCACGCCATTGTGTCGCTGATCCAGCGCGCCGCTTGAATACCTCTGAGTCTGTGTGTGTTGCGCACTGTCGGGTGTGCGTATGCATACTCGCCTGTAATGTGTGCAAACCGTGCTTTATTTCTCCACCATGACGGGCCTCGTGCCTGATGCTTACTATTGTCGTCATGAAAGCGCTGCAGCCAATGCAGAGGACATCGCCAAGAGACGTCTTCTGTTGTTTGTGAAAGTAGCAACTTGCGCGCAAACTCGTGTTCCCAAGCCCAGTCCTGCTCGACATTTTGCAACCAGGCACGTACCTGGCCTCCGATTTGCTGACAATTATTGCTCAAAGTCGCGCGATGTAGATACATCCATCCCTGATCAGTAATGCTGAACTCGAGGCAGTGACCGGCTATATCATGTAAATCCAGTGCTACAGCTGGAGCATTGTTTGTGTTTTCTTGTGTGAAGTGGCCTCTAAAAATGCTATTAGTTTTTTGCCAAAAACCAGTTTGCACCGATGTCACTGTTTGTTTCCTGTCCAAATCAGCAACACTCTCACCTTTATGTCCGTGCAAACTTCCATGCTTCAGGTCGCACGTCGCCGGAATTTGCGGACGTTGTTGACACAGTGGAGTCAAATGCCGTCGCAGAGCGCCAAGCCGCGAGCGCACGACAGGTTTTCCATGTTTCAAAGAACATTGTGCTGGTAGTGTATTTTGAATATGTCGCTCGTATTGTGGGTGCTCGGCACACGAACTAGTACTAGCTGCACTCGAAGCACACAATGTGCTGTAAATCAAAATGTTGCTGTTGTCGCTGGAGCGCATCATGTCGCATGCAATTGCCGGATCACTTAAACTATCTTCTCCTGCTACATTGTTTGCCACGTCAAAAAATTCTGCCCAAAAGGGCGCCATGACAGCAATTTCGCCGTTCAGTTCATGACATACAGTGCGCTCGTACTCTGCAAATTCTGGCAATTCCCATCTTGTTTCTGTCAAAACTTGCAGGAAATTTTTGTGCTCGGGTGCAGTATTGCGAATGATAAACGCAGGATAAAACCCGCTTATCAATGACTGTGCTGGTGGACGCATTTCCAAAAGTCTTACTTTACCGCCAGTGCTGGCAGGCAACTTCCAGCCAACCTTTTCCTGTAAGGCCAACCTGCAACGCTGTAATGCCGTGTGCATCAAATTTGTCTGTTGATTAGTGTCTATGGATTTCGGTGGACATTTCATATTCATAGCCCTTCGATTTTTGACAAAATCATTGAATTGGCGTGCTTCTACGAGACTGAGGTGTATGGCATTCATTGGCAGTGCACAAGAATAAATTTCCGAAACAGCTTGTACGTCCGCCTGCTCTCGCAGGCGATGTAATGCCATAAAACCGCCACTAACAGTATTTTGTATCTCGTTTTGCAAAATCATAAGCACCAGATACAGCAATTCTTTGGGCAAAAGAAAAGGAGGGTTGTGTGTCAATCGCTTGTCCAGGAGTCTTTCTGTCTCGTCTGTGCACAAAAATATTTTGCTGTCAGCACAGCGTGTTCGCGGAATAGAGTATTCAGGATGCCGAAGCTGTCTACAATGTCTCGAATTATCAGTCTCGGAACACTTGCAAGCGTTTGGTGTCGGGAAAACATAGTCATTTTCCTCAAAAAATGTTTGTTCCAGTAACAGTGACATATTCGCTGCATTCAGATGCACATACTCGTAGGCAGGGTATACTTCTTTCGGCAAAACATAAGCTTGTAGATCTTCATGCATCCGTTTGATGACCCCCGTAAGCAACAAATGTTCAACTGTGACCGCTGCGTTGTCGACATCCCAATTATACTTGCCTGCTGTCAAAAAATTTAACACCTGCTGATGTATAGTTATCGTGTTCAATTCATTGAGTTGCTGCAAAAAGCCACCCGGCTTTGTTCTGGCACTTTCTACGTCCTGCGCTGTGTAACGCCATATGTCCTCATGTTGGTAATTAGCACTTGTACTTTTCAGCACTGCCCAATCGGTAGTGTCTGCACACTGCAGGTCGGGTATTTCAAGCACTTGCAACTGATCTATAGCGTACGATATAGTGTCCATAACATCGCGATTAATTTGTAGAGCATGCATTCCCGTATCTGTGCTATCTTCAGAGTCCAAAATTGTGAACAAGAAAGGGGCGGTGCACAACCACTTTTTCAACGACAATGTAACTTTGTGATTTTTGGCACCATTGACTTGGTAATTTTCAATGCCATCTACGTAATTTGCACATTCGACTTGATTGTTTTCCAAAGAATCCAAGTTTAGTTGTGCCAGAAATCGAGGGGCAACGCCGCCTTCTAACACATTTGCTGCCAATACAACACACTGCATAAACCATCGCATGCTAATAGAGACCGGCACGCTTTGCACGAAAATGTACAAAGAGGATCCCGGCATGACAGGCATCGGCGCCTCTGCATCTGTTTTGCTCGTGCTCCAGCTATTTTCGTAAATTCTGTTGCTTGTTTCAGAATCCAACCTTTGCTGATTTTTGAGCAGTTCTTTTGCCAAAAAAACTGCACACTGAGAATGCTCTATGTACTCGTTGACACTAGAAAAGCCTCTGCCATCACTGCGTACATTACTGTCCTCGTTGCTCTCTCGCTCTTCAGTCATCCCGAAAACAAACCAAAGCAAAGAGTTTGAATACTGCAGCACTTTGTTTCGCAAGTTCTCGTTTGTCCATGAGTATGGCCTTGTCAAATGATATTCTGTATCTGCATAAAGTTCCAAATCCTTGAGGCCTTTAAATGATTTGCTGAAGGCATTCACACAGTGTTTGCGCAGCTCGACCAGTTTTACCTGCAAAGAAAGTGCATTATTTGGAAACAAAATTGAAATAAGTGGCAGTACAAGCTCGTCTACTATGCAAATATCACTTTCTTCCTTATCAATATCAGCACAGTCAGAACCCAGCAAATATCCCATCGACAAACAACGTTGTGCGTCAAGGCCGCAATACTCGCGCATTGTCTGAGATGCCACAGGCTGCACTCCATACAGCGAGTCTTCGTTAGCAACATAACTTCTGACACGTCTCGTGTCTACAGTTCTTCCAGATACGTGGAAATGTGTTGCAGGACACATTGCAAACTCAGAGCATCGGCGGATCTCTGCTTCAGCGCTGTGTAGAGTACCACTTGTGGCAAGATAAGGATTCAAAAACCCGGATGTTTCACTTCGAGGCCGCATGTCACAAAAACGTGCGTACCACTCGCCATCTTGCTTCGACCAAGTTTTGGTAACTGTCAAGTCGGCTGCCACAGCCGAATCCGTTTCTGTCACAACAAATGCTGGACCCGCACACACGTTGAAATCTGTGTGTGTATAACTTCTATCACACGGATGTGGCAGGGCTTGTAGCACATGCATGTCACTTAGCAGCTCAGGTGTCTGTCTGTTTGTGTAATGGATCATTCTGTCGCGCACTTTGATCACGTTTTGAGACGCAGGCTCGCCTGTAGTGGTGTTTATGAAATGGAACCAATTGCGGAAGCTGCACATACCGTTTGCTTGAGCAAAGTCTGGAACACTGTCAAATAAACTTAATTTGTCCATTGCTTTCTCACATCCTGTCTTTGCAAAGAGCTGTAAATCAACAGACATATTACCCTCGTTCCTTACTCGTATTACAGGCTCAACACAATATCCTTCGCCACTACAGAGCAAGCCTTTGGCAATACAATGTCCGTGTTCAAAACACGTATTTTCCTGCATACAAATGCCCCGATCAGCAGCGGAACCTTTGAGACACACAAGGACAATTCCCGAGGTGCTGATACAGTCGATGTTGTCGTCGCAAAAGTGCAGATTTGGGAAATTACAACCCTCTGGTTGTGCTGTGCTAGTGCTGGACAGGAAAAAACCAGAAGCTGCGCCAAATGTGACATCTTGAGGCCAATGAGGCCACTTGCTGTTCAGTGCTTCCTGATCAGAATCGCGCCGTGCGTTATCTGCAGCAGTCCAATGAGCCCAAGATCGAACCATGCCGACGGAGTGTTGCAGCAGGGAGTCTGCTGGGTGACCTTGCATGCGGAAAGTTGTGTCTGTTGCTTCTCGGGACGGCGTGCCAAGAAATGGCATTTCTTCTAGGGTCACAGGAGGGGCAGGCCTGGGAACAGCTGGATCAGCTGTGGATTCTGGCTTCCACTTGCTTTGCATGTAGAAAGCATTTAACTTGTGTCCCGGAGCCGCATATGCATACGCGTCACAAACGAGATGCCCACCGCCAAATACTTGCGAAGCATACGAGGCATTGCGCATGCGAACTGAATCAATCATAGCAGTGCCGTCATGTGATCGCGACATCCACGCTGCAAAGCCACGGACATTTGTATCAGCTGCTGTGCACGCTGTAGTGGGATGATACCCGACAGGATGTTGCACATCTGGCCAGTAGTCCAAAAGGTCGTCACAATAAGCATGTGGCGTTGACTCTTTGTCCTCACGCTGTAAAAGCAGCTCCTTGACACTGTCAAACACAGCTGGAAGAGCTATTGTGTCCAATTTTGAATATTTCTGTATGGTGTTGAGCTCTTCAACGATAAGCTGCCACTGCATATCATTAGCAGTCTCGCCAAGTGGCACAGACAACGGCCAAGTCAAACTGCTTGTTAGCAAACCCTCGTCAGCCGCAAGAATACGACGAGCGTCGACGATCTTTCCATTCGCACACGTTGAAGGATCAAAGGTGTCCGGCTTACAAGTAGAAGTAAGAGATTTGCACAAACAAGGGTCGTAGAACGTACCATCACAGTACAGAAGACAAGAGCTCGTGTAATAGTAGCGTGTGCATCCTGTCACTGTTTGTCCTGCAACGGCACAGCTTGCTGCAGCGTGGGATGCTGCTGCAGGCACAATATCATAAACGCCTCTCAAAGAGCAAATGCTGATGTCAAGCATTTGCACAGAACACTTGTCTCGCCATTCGTTGACAACAGCTTGCTGTTGCACAACCAGTACACGCATGCGTAATTTGCGATCTTGCACAGTTTCATGCTCTTCTGCGTGCACAATAACAGATAAAATGGCGTATTCGATGACCCAACGAACGCAATATTCAACAGCTGGAACAATCTGTGTGGAATGCGCCATTGGGATAAGAGTATCAACAAAGTATTCGTCAAGCTCCTGCCGGAGAAGATTGTGCAGTGTTTGATTGCATACAGGCTGTGCAATGGTATGTTGATATTTCATGTTCACTGTGCCGTGCAAATCATCTCCAAGCTCAAAGCTGCTTACGTGCTCTTGCATCGTGACGGGAGCATGCACAGAGAGCATTCCGAAACGCAAACCCCCTGGCCCTTCGGTTGCCAGCTGCTGCGTGCCAAAAGACCACTTACCTGTTCGCTGCTTGGCTCCACTGCCTCCTGCATACCATGCGTCGTTATGCTCTGCTGCCAGTAAACCCCACAATGTTGTCAGTTTGCGCGAACTGCAATTATGTAGCACGGACTCCTTGAGATCTGCCAGCATTTGCAGCACTTGCAACACTGCTACAACGTCCGTGTGAGAGCTGTAGGGTGCAGCACACAATGACGCCCATGCTAGTTTTGTCAGAGTGCCGTTGGCAAGACGTGCATCCTCTTTGATTGTACTGTTAGCATGCTTGCACACAGAATCAGGAATGAAACATTTGTCAGCAACTGACCACCCGCACGGGCAACGGCGCAAAACATCTGCGGCATACATAACTTGTTGCATATCTGGTGCCAACACGCTCTGCTGCTGTAGCTGATGTGTGTGCAAGTAGGCAGGTACTTGAATTTCTTCTGTATTTGGCTCCTGGGCAGCAGGCATTTGCGATTCACACCAGACACTATCCGACGCTACGTAGCGGTGCGCGTGTGTCCAGAAATGAGGAGTAAGCTCTCGCGAACGTCGCAAAAGCTTGTCTACAAGCAGCTCCATGCTATGCATTCGCGCCTGGTCATGATCTCGCGAAGGAGCGTTGTCGACATCAAAAGCTGGATCGTACATGAAGTCTTCACGATTCACGTGTGCAACGCTGTCGTCCTGATGCCGACCCTCGTTCAGATTTGTAGCTTTACCCGTGAGAGGCATGGTTGCAAAAAGACCTGTGACTCTGCCAGTGCACCATTCCCACAATGACACATTATTGAGCACTTTCAAACTGTTTTCCCTGCCGTATGTTGTGATTGGCACGGTTCCTGAAGTGCTGAACAAATGCACAGACTGGGAGTCAAGTATTTGCTTCTCCGTGAGATACACTGGATCTCCAATTTTTTGCAACCAAAGCGCATCCAGAAGACCAGATTGTGCAACGTGTTCAAATGTGTCTTGCATTACATCATTTTGAATATCCCAAGTTTGATCATCGAAGGAGAGTGCGAAATTGATATCTTGTCTGCTGCCGTAGGCACAACAGGAAATTGATGGCGAACCTCGGAAACACTTGCAGAAATAATTGGAAGAGTCAAGCCACTTACTTGCAAGAGAACGCACATGCTTCTGCACCCTAACCACTAGCAAATCTTGCGCGTGTTCGTCAACGTGTGCCAGTACTTGCTTCATTAGTGCCTTCCGAGCTTCGGAGCCTCCTGTACTACCGAAAGAGGTAAAATCGCGTGATGTCGCAGACCCTCTGTGGTACAGTGGTACTGGCAATGCAGGCATGTTTGGTAAGTGCACATTGGAGTTCAATTCTGCTGCTGCAAATGGACCTAATACGAAACAGTCTACCAATTGATGCAACTGGTCACCTTCGGTGCTGAAAGCATTGACATCAATATGTCTCTTCAATTCGTCTGAGAAGTCTGCCTGTAACATCTCGGCAAAAAAAGGCCGGATTTCAGTTTCAATCATGTTTGTGATTTTTGTCTGGGCATCATTTGTGCGCAGCACCACGCTCTTTCTTATAGGATGCAAGCGCGATATCGGTACGCGATTCTGGCTGTTGCCTGACCACAACATGCGTGGAAAGTTTTGTGTATTGGAAGAAGCTGTGACGCGGCACGCATCAGTGAGCCTGGGCTTGACATCAACAGCGCTCGTATAATCAAACGTGCTGACGCCTTTATGACAGTCGTGCCGCAGCATACCTGCGTATAAAGCGTCTCGCAGACATTCCCAGTTTGGTATTTCAAACCCTTGTTGCGGCCAATTGTCTTTGTCTTGTCTGGTTACAGTGGTAACCCGCTTTCGCATCTGTGCATAGCCATCGTCACGAAAAGCGCTCGCAGAGTAAGAGAGAGTACTGGCGGACCTCCACTCTTTTTCCGTAAACAACGCATACATAACTGCTGCTTCGTCCCAGCGTGCTTGCTTGTAGTTTTCGCGACATCTGCTTATAACTTGCATAACTTCTACACCCTGTTGCGATAACCGTGTATCTTGTGGTTTGAAATATTCACACGCGCTGTTTGCTTCTCGCATGCAAAATATGTACAGTTCATAGTCTGTAGCATCGGATGTTTGAGCAAGCAAGCGATTGACGATGCTATTTTTCATGTTTTCTTTGCGCGCACCAGGCAAATCTAAAAGCTCTTGCAACGAAAAGGGGTTCCACACTAAGCGATCGCTGCCGTCACCTTCGTTGAGCATCAGCAAACCAGAGCACCAAAATCCTGATTTTGTCCAGGTTGCCGTTTTTAAAGATTGTGGAATAGAATATGGCTTATCGTTACACGGACATCCCCCCAACGAGCGCATGCCTTTGTCGACAATCGGAAGTTTACATCGCTCCCAATCAACTGTTTGCACAATGTCCATAATGCCTTTGATTACCCCAGCTGTCCAAGTGCACCAAATGTCCGTTGCATGTAGAGCAAACTGCACCTTTGCTGCCATGACAGTGTCTATGGTGCTGGATATAGCATCTGCTATGGTGCGTGTGATTTGGTTAGAAGCCTGCGTATTCGTGTTCTTTGCCACTTGCTGCACGCGAACTCCAGCATCTTCGAGCGACTGCCGAATATCTTCTGTAAGACACACAGAAATGCCTGCTTTTTCTGCTGCTTCGTCCATGTTGTCCTTAAACTTGATCGAAAGTTGCGGCTGATTCCCGTTGCTGCCAGCGTCAGCAACGCGCAATATTGTGTATGTAACATCTGTCGCAGTACAAGCGACAAATTTTTGTAGCACAATTGTCTGATACACTGGCCACAAGAATACTGCAGAGAGCATATTGGTAGTGGCTGCCAATACCATAATATACCGGGCGTGAGCACGCGTATCGACGTTTGCCGACGAATGCTGGTTCGCTAAAGACACATCCTGCATCAGATGCGAAACGGCTCCCAAAATAGACGTCACAGTTGCTGCCATGCTTACTATACTGTCCTTCGCAGTGCAAGTTGTTTGCTGTACAGCTTTGGCTGGCCATTTAATCTGATACGTTTCTCTGCGGTTGTGTGTCAGTTCCACCTGTGACGTAATTTTGTCAGTTATCATAATCCATAATGCTTGCAACAGCACGCGCGTGCTGTGTAGCTCAGTAGTAAGATACTTTCCCAGGTTGCACAATGGCTTGCGCATATTCACAAGCGTTCCCGCGCATCGCTCCACGCCACACTGCTTTGCAGCGTAACACATGTTTTCCAGTTGCACAAGCTCAGCATCCGTGTCGTGTCCAGCGAGAGAATACGCACAAGCACTGCACGTGTGTACATTGCATCCCATAAGCACCTGCGCAAATGTTTCAGCTCGCAAGCTGCTGCGCAGTGCGCCTCTGGCACCTTGTCTATCCACGTTCAATTGTAACACGTGCAGCCAACCTCCGTGCACATCACGCGCATTGGCGCAGAGAATTTCCAAAAAAACAGCAGCAATGTTTTCATCCAAGTCACTTTCCGTGAGCCAGCGTAAGCGATCCAAGTCTGCACGCTGCATATAGTGCACTCGTGAAAGCAGCGAAACCTTGGCCTGCACCTGATTCTGCATATCTCTGTACGTGCGCTGCAGAGTGTCAACACGTAATATAGCAACCACGTTGGCTGGCACACTGATATCCTTGCTCAATACATTGCCATTGACCACAGTTGTCAGCTTCATCGTAGCAGAAGCTTCCTGTCCTACAGCACTTTCAGGAAGATATCGTGGAAGCATAATATTCTCTATACAATCATTTTCAATCTCTAAGCTGTCTGAGAGCTCCTGCAAGCAAACCCGCATGTGTTTAGATACAAAGTCGAGCTCCGTCGCATCGTCAGAACTACTATGCCCTACACACTGCCCGGTGCAATCCACTTCTGCAGAGTCTGCTGACAGTATGTTAGGATTTACAATGCATCGCACACAGGTTCTCTCTGGCAGCTTCCACATCATCTTTTCTGAACCAGGTATTTGCGTTCGCCGCATTGTATACCCACGGACTTGAACCACAAAGAAACTGTCCTGCTTGTCTGCGACATTGACTTGCACATTCTCTACCTTGTGCAAATAACCTGCGTTTTTGGGCAGTTCTATGTCAACATCTAGTTGTCTTTCACTGCGCATCGAGGTTCGCAAGACTAGAATAGGGACTGGTCTGTCAGGAGAAAATAAAAGAATATGTGTCAGTGGTTCAAGCATTAGCTCAGTACTTGTAGTGGTGGATGTGTCACTCACATGCACAACTGCTATCAAACTATCTCGCATTCTTTGCTGCGCACCCCATGTTGTTGCCACGTGCACAGAAACAAGCGTTCCCGGTAGCTGTGCATAAATCAAGCCAGAACCCTGCACAGAGTCACTCTCCATCCCTGGCCACTGAAACGCGTATTGTGACACATCGAGTGGAAGACAATAGTATGCTATGCCTAGCTGCAGCACAGAGCTCGAATTGGTACGCAGTCCTGCTGCAACAATACATCGATTTGCATTAAATTTGGACCCAGAGCACACAACGGCGCAAGACCTTGCAGGCAGTTCTACCACATCTTGAATCATGAAAGGAGGTTTGTTCCTACCTTGTTCTATGTCACTGTTGCTAAAGAACATGCTTTCCAGTGTAACTCCAACGCTCGTTTCATACCCAAGCTCGATTCCAGAAGCAACGATTGTTTGTTTTGCTTCTTCAAAGGCGTCATACTCCTCTTTGCACCGCACACGACAGTCCGCCGTATCTGTACACGAACTAAAGTAATCCACTGGCTCTGGAATAATACTCATGACGTACGGAGAAACATCGAAAGCATCACATGCAGTCACGTCTCCCGTTACTAAACCCAGCATTGCGTCGGCAACCCCGGCAGCGTGCTGTGTCATTTGAAACATGCGCGAGTACGTCTTGTCAAACGCAGTCGCCAGTCGCACATTAGCTCTGTCCATGGTGGCAAAGCAAATTTGCTTGCGGTCATTTTGAGCTAACGTCAGAGCTGTTGTCCACTGCTTTTCTTCTATTGGCATCGGCCGCATGAGACAGATGCGTGTGACAGCACTCAGGGCGCTCTCGCCCAATGTGTCTGCATCTCCTAATTTGCAAGCACACGAAACTGTCGGGTAGTCAAGAGTAAGAACAGTAATCACCGTCAACACACCTTCCAATGTGTCGGGAAACAACAGGCACGCATGCTGTAGGGCATGTCCCCACGCTTGCGTCGCCCCTACCATTTGTGCGAGACCGTAACATTGAAATCGCATCACATTCAAAAAGTCATTTTGCACAATGGTCGTGGACTCCAACAAAGCAGATGCGCCTACAGCAGCAGGAGCTTGAGCTCCAGCCTGTAACAGTCGTAATACTGTAGTTCGCGCAAGACGAAGTATCATAGACAAACTTCCGACCATTGTTGCCTGCACGCGCATAAAAATAGTAACAAAGGTGGGCAGGCGCGGCATACCTCGCAAGCCGTCAGACATGCGCAGCACAGCCGTGCTTGCATGCACGGAAGAAAACTGAATTGGCTGTTCGAACATCGCCTCAACTGCTTTGAACTCCGGAATGCTTGTAGGTCCACCTTCTTTGATTTTTGCTGCTCCGATCACGACAGTACGCATGCCTGCAAGTGCTTTGTCTGTGATTTTGTGCAGACCAGAGACGGCGGAGGAAAAGGCATTGAGCGCATAGATTAACAAATGTGCATTGAACCGTGCAGACCAGTTAACAGCCGAAATGATTTCTTCAACGTTAAACAGACGCGCACCACCACTATCGACCATTGAGTGGAAAGACGACTTGTGCAAAGGCACAGTAGCAAGATCACGCACAGCCAGTGCTGGGTTGCCTGGATTACTTACAATGACAGCTATGACAGTTGTCAAAGATTCCACTGCCGTTTGCAGAACCCGCAAAAGCGCTATCAAATGCATAACAACAGCAGACCCGAAAGCTGGCACCAAACGCGCCTCCGCACAAGGTGTGTTGTCACTGTCCCATATTGTTTTGCTGTTGCCAGCTCCCAACATGTTATCAGCAGGCCACATTCCGCTGTCCTGACTTCGCCAACATGAAAAAATTCGCTGGGAAGAGTCATGCGCACTGGAGTCTACACAATCTTGCCGTGATGGATGCAAAAAATAATGCCTATATGTCCTTGGACCATCGACTGAACCTGTTAACGGATCATAATCCTGCGGCCTTGCCGCCAAAACAGTTACAAGAATGTTTTCCGCATTGATGTACTCGACACCAACAATTTTGAGTCCTACCACAACGCCACAGTAATTCATAGCAGACGTTTCGTCATGCAAAAAGTCTCCAAAAAACTGGGGGATGCGCATGAAGGAAACGCGACTCTCAATTTGCTCTGCAGAAGGCGTTCCCGTCGCCTCCAGGTCTACACTGCGCATGGTACGCACTGTCCAGACCAAAGCTGGCCCAAAACTAGAGTGCACAAGAAGATTGAAGCTTGCCTTGCCTCTGCAAAAATCAAACACTGCCGTGTACACTTCCAAAGCAGGATTTGATGCCCAGTGTACTGCCCAGCGCGAAGCTGCTGCGGGCAAGACACCAGGAACCTCTCCGCCGTCTGCGTATTCGACAGGCCGCCCAGCCTGCACTTCATAAAAAGCACGTGGTAAAACAATCTTGCCATCTCGCATTGCCTCTTCCAAGCATTCTCGGTCTGCTTGTGTGCTACATTCAGCTATTTCAATTGCATGCGCGTTGCTTGTCAATGTAAGACGTTCGCTCGCCATTTGCAAAGACCCGTGCCCAATGTCGTAAAGACGCGTAATGACAACAACAGACATTTGATTGCGCACTGCCACACTCAACAGCACATCGCCTGCCACAACAAATGGCTGTTGCTCCAGACGCACGCCCAGCCAGTTGTTTTGCTTGTGCTCATGCACAAGCCCTAACTCGCTGGCGTTTGAACTGTTTAAAGCAGCCAAGGGCACAAGACTAGACACAAGTGCCGCAACGGGCGATGGCGTGCACATGCTTTCTGCTCTGCACTGCCCGCGAACAACACCGGCTCTGCTCATCATGTCCACAAGTATCCCTGCATTTTGATCAGAGCATTGTCCCTGCTCTCGTGCTGCAGCATCGCGCGCAACACCGCAGTCTACGTCGGGAAGCAATACGTGACTTTCCCAACGAGCAGCATTAAACATCGTTACGTTTTGCGCACGTGCTCCTCCCCGCACAACACCCATGCACCACGGAAAGCAATTTTCTGCTGCAAGAGCACATGCAATGTTCCCGTCTCCACACAAAGGCTGTACAAAAATTGCTGCTTCCACAGCCCCAGCAGGTGTTGACCTGTGATGTCGTTCTAATTGCTGCAGCGAACTCATTGCGTCCGTGTCTCCTTGTAACCGACTTCCAATGTTTGAATATGTAAAACGCTCGTAGTTTCCGCTTCCCGCATTTGCAAGTCGTCGCCGCGGCCATCGCAAAGGCAACACACGAACAGCTGTGCGAGCGCATGTCATTCCAAGGAGACTGAGCTGTGGAAAAGAGACCGTGTGTGATGCCTCGTCCTTCGGGCCCTCAGTGTCACTGTCTAAATGCTGCACGTACGGCGCTGTAGCGCACAAAAGCGTAAACGTGTGCTGATCAGCACACTTGCACCCCAGCAGCCCTGTGCGTGCGTCTCCCGAACTGTCAGTTTCAGTCTCACTGCCACTGTACGACACAGCTGCCAGTCCTAGTCGCACGTCAACAGCAAAAGGCCACGCGCCATACGCCCACACGTATCCGTCGTGTGCTCCCCGATACAGCACAGCTTTGCCATCAGTCACGCCAAACAGACGTGGCGTAACACCAACAACTCGCACGCGCAAAAGTGTCTCGCTGTCCGGAAGACCCCCATTACCCTGTAGTCTTTCCAAAGCCTCCACGCTTTCCAGACCTTCTATGGCGCGAGCTGCATCCAAAACGATACTGCTCATGCGAACACCGGCTTCACATCTGGCAGTCTCCTGTCCTGGCAAACCAATGCTCTGCTGTGCAAGAAGCGCAGCGGCGTTAAGCCAGCTATTAATCAGCTCCCCCCAGCTTTCAAGCGCAGACGTCATCATTGACGCAAGTGGCTCCCAGTCCGGCGTGCACGCCACGACCTCCTGGACTCGACTCAGATCTTGACCCAATAACCCCGTACGTCGCTTCGCCGCATCGCACCTTCGTATTGTAGCGAGCGGCATGCCAATGACACCGTAGACAACCGAGTTGACACTTGCATGCAGGGCAGCGTACAAATGCAGCTCGGCCAGAGGGAAAAGCAAGAAATTTAGCACAAGAGCAGCGACACCACAGTGCGTGGCAAAGACTCGACGTAACGCAAGCACCGACTGCCGTGCAAAGAGGCCAGGGGTAAGCAAGTCTATCGTCAAGTGATTCGGCGCAGCAAAACACTCTGTATACAGTGGTGTAAAAGCAGCACTACAGTCTTGCTTCCCGCCGCTTACGCTCTCTCCACAAACACGCACTACCGCCTCGTGCATAACCCCGCATTCCATGATGTTCTGCAGCCAAGTACCCACACTCGACCCCAAACTGACAAGCATCAAAGTCAATCCCTGCAGCATTTCCGGAAGAGTTTCGATATTGTGAAACGAGTATGGAAGAACAATATTTCGCAAAACCTGCGAGCCAAAAAAGACTAACCCGTTCCACAACGGCGTCACAGCCCTGAAAACAAAGTCCAAAATCACAAACAGCCACTGCCCTGCTGTCACAAAAGGGGACACTCCAATGTTGTACATCCGAGCTATTACAGTGTACGCATGCACGGAGCTACTTGACAGCGTCAGCAGCGCTGCAAAACAAATGCAACCAAAAACCGCCAGTGCCCAAAAGCGCCCGATCGTCGCCAGTACGCTTGCGAACGCCTGCAGCGGCACCGTCGCCGTCTGTAGCAGCAATGCAGCAAACGACGACAATGCTGCATTGTCAGCGTACCTCTGCAACGCCAAACGTCGCGACGGCAAACACAGAAACAGAATACGACGCAGCAGCAACTCGAACACAAGCAGGCCCTGCATCGTGCCAGCAGCGACCAACAGCATGTACAACATCATGTTTTATAACCAATCACACACGATCACAAACAAGTACAGACACAGTACACTCTCGACAAACACAAGAAAATGTACTCGTGTTTTATTGTTTCACAAGAAAATCAAGAAAAACCAAAAAACATGCTGACACGTGCAGAGTTACGGCCTATGTGTGCCAGAAGTCAAAGGGCTTGGATGGTTGCTGTTCGGTGCACTTTCACCATCACTAAAATTGCGTACTTCTAAAGGAACTTCAGGTTGATTTTCAGATGCTGGCCTGTTAGTTTGCTGAAAAAGACGACCGCCCTTGCTTGCTCCACCTTTAGCACCTTCTTTTGAGCCTTGAGATGCATGCTGTGCTGACGCTTTTGCTAGAGCTAAAGCTTCGTCCCACACATTTCTTCCACGTCCATGTGTGTTTGTATTTTCTAATGCTTTCATTAAAGTTTCCTCGTCTATGCCGTCAAATTGTGGTATTGTATTCAAGACACCGACTAACTCTTTTACAGCATTGATTTCCAATGCTACTTTCTGTATCTTTTCTTCACGTGATGGTTTAGATTTCGCTTGTGAATCTTGTCTGCTCGTGTCTTGTATAGATTCAATTTTTGCTACTATTGCAGCAACCAACTGTGCTTGCTTTTCACGCAAGGCTTGATTGTTCTGTATTTGCTGTTGTTGTGTTTGTATCGTTCCTGTGTTTGTTTCAATTTGTCTTGTTTGAACTTCCACTGTTGACTGCAGACGCTCGAGGTCAGTCTGCACATCTTCTTTACGTCGTACAGCTGCTTTCAGTTCTTCTTGCAAACTTTTTAAATTCTCTTCTTCTTGTTTTAACTCTTGTAGTGTTTCTTCAAGCTTCTCGTGACCTTGTGCTGTATTTGATCCACCTGCATCACTTGCACCGTCAGCATATTGCCCGTCAGCAGCCGATTCCTGTGCTCGCAATTGCTGCTTCAGATCTTCAATTGTTTCAGTATCACGATCGTTGGCAGTTTGTAAGTCAGTGTTTTCTTGCTTTAAGCTTGCCAAATTCTGCTCTTGTTCTGCGAAAGCCTGCTCTTTTTCTGACGATTTTGTTTGCAATTCTTGAAATTGGGCTTGGGACTGGCTCAATTCATGTGTTTTGTTCTGCAATGCTGTTTCTAAGGTCTTTATTGCATTGCTTTTTTCCAATAACTGCGACGTAAGATTTGCATTGGTTTCTTTTGTAGTCTCAAGATCTTGTTCTTTAGCTTGTGATTGAGCTTGCATATTTTCAATTTTGTCAGTAAGCCCCTTATTGGCAGAGTTTAAGTCGTTTTTTTGTTGCTCTGATTCTGTCAAAGATTGTGCTTGTTCATTGAATTTTGTTTGCAAGTTTGCAAGTTCTTGCACAGCCGTTGTCTGCGCATCCGATTGTGCTTGCAAGGATTGTAAGGCATTAGTTTTAGCAAGCAACTGCAATTGCAGTTCCTCATGCTCTTGTGCTTTTTGTTGAAGCTCTTTCTCGATCTCACTTAACTTCAGTTCTAATTCACTGATTCTTGTTGAGGATTTATCTTTATCAGTTTGCAAGTGATTATTCGTGGTTGTTAACAATTCTTTTTGTTGTTTTGTTTGATTTAGTGTTTCTGTCAATGTTGCGTTGTCAACTTCAAGTTGTGCGCACAATTTGGATTTCTCTTCGAACGACTCTGTGTTTTTTTTCTCATTACGTATAAGGTCATCAACAGTCTTTTCCAAGCTTTTTATCCGTGCGTCTTTTTCGGCAACAGCTGCAGTAAGTACTCGTACTTGATCGTCAAGAGTTTTTTTGTTATCTAAGACTCCTTGCAACTCTTGGATTCGTTTGTTAAGACGCAGAACTTCGGTTGTGCTCGTCGCTTCATTTTCACGAAGTTGTGCACATTCACGTTCAATCTCTTTTACTTGTGTTTGCAAACTGTTGCATGATCGTCGTTCGACTTCAATTGCAGCTGTGAGCCTAAAATTCTCTGCTGAAAGATCCTGATTGCGCTGCTGTACCGCCTGCGTATTGCCGTTGTCGTGCTGGCCTGGCTGCTGTTGCTGCTGTAAACGCGCCTCGTTGAGTTGTTGTCTTAATTGCGCAATTGTGTCTTGATATGATAAATTATCTTTAATTAACGCATCACATTTTGCAACTAAAGCTGCATGTGCTTCTGCATTGCCTGCATGTGCTTGTAGCTTGTTCAGTTCTACTAGCAAACTCTGCCTGTCCAACTCAAATTGAGCTTTCATCTTAGCCAATTTATCCTCCAACGTACGTTTAAAGATAACTTCTGCCCCTTCCCTTTTTATTTTTTCACTCTGCTGCAAATCTTCCCTTTCCTTTTGTAAACTCTGCTGCAAATTTTTCCTTTTGTTATCTTCACACTGCTGCAATGCATGTAGTGATTTTGTTGTTTGTTGTTTCTCTTCTTGCAATGCTTTTTGCAATGTTGAAACTTTGGCTGATTCTTTTTCCAATCTTTGTTGCAAAGTCTTATTTTGTTTTTTCAAATTTTTCAGTACAGTTCTCTGGTTTTCGACATTCTTTGCTTCCTCTTCCTCTTCCTCTTCCTCTTCCTCTTCCTCTTCTTCTTGTTCTTGCTCTTGCTCTTGTTGCTCTTCTTGTTCTTGCTCTTGTTGCTCTTCTTGTTCTTCTTGTTTTATCGATCCTGATTCAGATCTCTCAGACCTACGCCCTGAAGCAAACTCGTCTTCAGAATCGCTCGTGTTCTCTGAAATGTCATCAGTATTGCGTGACGCTGCAGCGTCTACAAAGAAAATATTTTGTAAGTTACCAGACATACGAAGCGCGTCCTTTATAGAGCAGCTACAGTAATTCAGACGTAATTGACAAATCTACACAAGCCAAACGTTTTGAATTGTTTACTGTTACTTTGCAAATTAGGTGCAAATTAGGTGCAAAAAATTAAAACAAAACTCAATTCTACGGACATTCTATTCTGCTGCCATATCTACCGCCATATCTGCTGCCATGTGGCTTGCGGCGAAGTGCGTGCGACCCTTTGCGTCGCGCACGTAACCGAAGTCGGCAGCGTGCGGGTCGGGACAGTGATGGAGAAAGCTCCAGTAGTGCATTGTCCACACGGCATTGCGTGCGTGCGCCATTGCCGTGTCTACTCCCCACAGCTGCTGCTTGATGCGCGGCGATATCTTGTCGTTGCCTTGTATGCGTGCTGCCACTTGGTTGTAAATAAGAGACATCTGTTCTTCCTTTGTTGTCTGGAACCACTCGACGTTGTTGCGCACGCCGAGAGGCAACGTGTTTTTGAGGAGGAACAAGTCTGCGTATGCAATGCTGAGAGCACAGAGCACCTGTGTAGGCTGCACGAGATCTATGTGCTGTATTCGATGGCGGTGCTTCCACAGCGTGCGTGGCCCCAGTCGAGGCAGGTTCCGCGCAAAGTCACAGCCGCACAGGGCAACGAGGGCGCAAAATTGGCGCACGGGATCAATAGCTTTGCTTGGAAACACTTCTCTGAGCCACGCGGCAATGGGGGCAACGCGCACAAACTCGTATGTGCGGCGAGAGGTATGGTGCTCTTGCTTGGGTTCAAGTTCCTGTTGTTGCGAATATTTGCGCTTTTGACTTGCCAAATCTGCTATTTGTGTAGTCATTCGAAACAGCACGACGTCATGATTCGAATCGCACGTCTGCAGCAAGGCGAGCGGCAGGTAATCTCCGTCTGTGGATATTATACAAAGGCAACTGCTAACGTGCAACCACACAAAGGCCTTTATGTCACATTCGCCACGGCCCACGGTATCCTGTGTCGTGGTCCAATCATGCGTGCTGATAAAATCAGCAACCTTGTTTGGAGCACCGACTGGATTTTCCACGCGCAGTAGCTGCGGCACACCGGCATAGTCCAACACAAGATTGCGTTCCTTATACCTAGCGTCTGTACTCAACTTTTTTTGAAACCAGGCTGCTGTAGCCTCAAGCACCTTGCTGATAACCTTGACCTTGAAAGAGCGATTTGCCATGGCTCCCGCCCAATCTTCGGGCATTTTGGAGGGCAGACACGCTGTTTGTGCAAACGGATATACAACTTTGTGCTTTGCTCTTTTTGCCTGTGTCATGTTCTTGGACACGGGCACGTGCTTGTAGTCGTCAAACCCCAGCACCACAGTGCTGGCCCCAAGAGCAAAGCCATTTTCGATGGTTTTGAAGAACTGCACGGCAAAGAACACACTCCACGTGTCGACTTGTGCAGCCTTCATGAGCTTCACTTGCCCGTCTATAAACACTATGTCTGGCCGCACGGGGGCTTCGACACTGAATGCTGTTGCACAGCCTTCTTTGGCGAGCTTGAAAAAGTCAGCATGTATGGTCATGTGCTAGTTCTGTCAAACTAATGTGATCAAATACTTTAAGTGTTTTATTTTTTTTCTGTGTGTTTTTGCGTGTCCCGAGTGTGATCTCTTTTGCATTCGTTTACACACATGTTTGCACGCATGTTTGCACGCATGTTTGCACGCATGACGTGTGCGTAAAAATCCTGCAAACTTTGCAGCACGAACAGTGCAGATTTGCGATATAGCTCAGCATGTTCTTGCTGAACGCCACCAAAGCTTCGTGCTCCGGCGCGTTGATGCTCTACCTCATGAATGTGTGTTATTAGCCACAGACATTGCAGCCACTTTGCGTACATGTTATGCAGTGTGATGCGCGTATCAACACGTATGCACTGCAGTGACGGGAGCTTGCTGAAAACGCATGTGTTCCAGCCCTCTGCTGAGTCAAATTTTGGATCTTGTTTTGACCTGACACTCATGTACACGTTATAATGCATGGAAAGACCAATCTCACGAAACATGTCAAAGACCAGTTCAATCAGACTCAAAATCTCTTGCACGCTGGCAAAATTCAGATTCGTCTGCAAGTGCGTATTTGTGCAATGTAAATAGTCATTTAATGCGAGACGAAAATCATTGTCGCTGGCAAGCAGTTCATAGCAACCTGTTGGCACACAATGCTGCATAGCAGACAGCATTAATTGTTTCGTGTTTCGGATAGAATTGATATTTTTTGTTGATATTTTTTTGTTTAAGCAACTGTGTGTATTTTGTGTGCAATTTCTCTTGTCAGGGTATTAAAGATCCTGAATGCTATGGGGTCAGACACGTCAGACTTCTGGGGAGCGTGTTACAAATTGTTAGGATTTGTAAGCGGCGTTCTGCTAACTGTTCTTGTCTTGCGACATCCATTGCTGTTTGATAACTATGACTCTGAACTAAATGACCTTGTACCATATGAAACACATATAAATCGGCAAATCCTTGAATTGAACCAAAAAAGTGCTTTCACACATATCGGAAAGAAGTCTATATCGGCAGCAGAACTTGACAAAACAGTCTTAAATCACGTGCATGACGCTTTGCTGAATGATGACAGTACAACACAAGCTGAAGATACTATTACGCCGTTGCACAAGACTATGCTGTTGATGGGCTGTTACGGAAATCCGCGCGAGATTAAAGATCTTTTGTCTCTAGAATTTATGACCAACACAAGTGACATGACACCACCCATTTTCTACAATTTTATGCTTGAAGCATTCGATCAATTTAATTTGCGAAAGCAAATCGATGGTTACACCTTTTCTCAGCCGACTCATGACAAATCAGTGTGCAGCTGTCTACGAGATTTTGCAACCCCTAGTTTGCTCGGAGTGCTCGACAACAATGATGCAAAGTGTGATCCATATGGAACAAAGAAAGACTACACATATGACACGTGCAGAATGCAAGCATTGCTTGACTACACAATCGACAGCTCTGGAACTCCGACAGATGGAAACAACAAGGCAAATATTATTTTGCCCACCGGTGCGCCGAAGCGTAATCTCAAAGATCCGTTTTTGGCTGAGATTGAAGATTACGAATCCAAATTGAAATCTGCAAAAACGAATTTTGAAACTACTTTGAATTTCGGGGACACGGATACCCCGCAGAAACATTTGCAAAATTTGAAAACATTTATTGTCGAATATTGCAGAAGGGTCAATGCCCACGACAAGACGATTGTTAGTCTCCGGTGTCCAGCAGGGTGGTATGAAAACAATAATTTCAAGGACATCACTTTGGTAAAAAATGTTATGCCAGAGATGAAAAAATGGGCTGCAAACATGCGCACTTATAACAAATTGCGCACTCCAAGTGTTGCCACTCTCGGCTCTCCCGGATTTAAAAACTACATCAAAAAGTACAGGGCAGGATTTGACACTTGTGCATCATTTGGCATCCAGAGTTATTCCACTGAAATCACGGGAACAACCAAGTATGTGCACTGGTATGTGTTAGGCGAGCTATTTCTGCTTTTGGCTGCAAGCTTGTCGTTTTTGTGGGCCAGACATGTCAAACATGCTCAGGAAACTACTGAAAAACTATCGAAAGCAAAGGAGACGAATGTACCCACGCAAAATGATGTTGCAAATTGGATCGAAAAAATCAATTATTTTTTTGTCTGTGTTGCGATTCTAGTTATAATTTTTTTAATTTGTTTCTTTCCTACAATGACTGGCTTTACAATCAGTGGACTTGACAATGATTCTGAGACCAACAAAAATTATGGTTATTTCCTCAGTGGCTTTGTTGCTGTTTTCATTGCATTGTTCGGTCTGCTGGTTTTGTTTATGATTTTAGGGTTCGTTTTGAAGATTTGGTTTGCTTCTTGTGTTACTTCTTGTATTAACAGCGAGCCCTATGCTGCAGTGGATGGAGAGTCACAAGAATCAATCGATTGCAAAAAAACACTCTTTACTGCTCAGATCGTACAGGATTTGCCTGTAATTTTGGGCCTAACGTTCATGGCCGTTGGCACAACGCTGCAGCGCGGCGTTTCAAACTACAACCTTATTTTGACTGTCATTGTTCTTATGACGACAACAGGATTAACGACACACATTACCAACGTGCTACGTCTAATGTCTCTGAGGCTTCAGGGCCAAATGATGAAACAAGCATCAAAAAGCCAAGCAACAAAAGATGTTGTAGAGGACGGATCTGCAGGATCTCCAACTAAAGAAACAGCTAAAGAAACAGCTAAAGAAATGAAGCGACTCCAATTCAATCGAGTTCTCATAGGTCTCATCATAGCTTTCATGCTTGTTGTTTTTCAGAATCTTGCCGGCCTCGACTCTGTGCAGGGCATGGATTTTGCTGCTATACATCAGACGTGGTTTGCTATTTTTGCATTTGTAATTCTTGTCTGTGGAGATTTGTCCCTGGAATTCCTTGCTGTATTTCAGCGTGTGTATAAGAGTCAAGCACACTATCTTCTGCACAGTGTCGCTAGCAAAAGCAATAATACTGGGTGGCTTATCTTGATCAGTCTGTGGCTTTTGCAATTGCATTCCAGGCATTGGTTGTGCCCTAGGTATGAAATCGCAAACGTGGATACGATTCCCAAGTACTGCGCTCATTGGCGTTGAAATTACTGTCTATGCAATGCTTAAAATCTTCCTAACTTAATAAATACCACACACAAACACACAAAAGTGTATTTACGAAGATATATCGTATGCCTGCACAACACCCTGTCCGGCCCACTCTTAGTATTCCTCCTTTGCAAATTTCGATATTTTCCGTCGAGAGCATGGAAACCCCTATGCGTCTCGTTGCAGAGCAGCGCACATCTGTGCGCCCAAACTTGAGCAATTTTACCAAGCAATTGTTGGACATGGATGAAACTGCAAGCATGGCGCAGGTATATGGTGTAGAACTAAATCCGGAACAAATACTGTGTGTGAGTTGCCTACACCCAAATTCGAGCAAAGCATACTGCTTGTCGCAACAAATGTGCGGTGCAACAGTGCTGCCACAGCAAAATTGTGAGCTAGACAAATCCAAGACAAATCTTTTGTATTTGGCTCCATCTATGCAGATAAAAGTAATGTTTCGTTCAGCAGCACCTATGCCCGTCACTCAGGGAGCAGATAACAACAACAGTGAAAGCAGTGCCGCTCGTATGCAAACATCCGCTTGTATGCAAACTTCTGAGAAATGTAATGAGCAAAGAGCACACTTGTTTACAGCCTCCCTTCCGTTAAAGTTGGTTCTTAACAAATTGATGAACTCTGAACCAATTGAACACCACGTCATGACGTCCGAGGACGACAACAAGATTTGGAACATGAAACTAACACCTATTGCAAATAACAACAACAATAACAACAACAATAACAACAACAATAACAATGCACATCTCAAAGAGCAATTTAGCTGGCAGCTGGACACCGTGCTGGCACATGAAGCATGGGTAAAATCAGAAATGGGGTATTGTGAAACGCTTTTCGAAACAGCAACATTCGTGACTGAAGCGCGTTTGGCCAGAAAGAAAGCGTGCAACACTGTTCTGCAACAGCTTGTCAAAGACGAGCTACCAACAACATGGGACCTGCAAATGAGCAGAGCCCTGGGCGTTGCAATGACACCACTGGGAGCACAACCTATGAAACTAGATCAGCAAGCTTTGGAATACCTGCGAGTGGGCAGCACTAGCGGTGATCAATCGCAGCAGACGTTTCTTTTGTTTGTCAACTCACTAGCAAGCGCCACTGTACTTATTGCACAACAGGCCGATGTGCACGTTGGTTTTGATCCCAGCACACAATTGGCTGTGTTTGACCCTGTAGCCTTTCACAGTGCCAACAAGCACTATGTCGCCCAGCACGGCGCAAATGCTCTCATGTACATTACGCAACTTAAGTGTCAAGAAAACATATTCGCAACAACAAAGTATACTTCAGACCCGCACTATGACACTGTGATGCAAATGCAGGGTGCAAGAATTGATTCCACTGGCACAGGCCAAATCAACTTTAAATCTACAATCACTAAATCTGCCACTCCGGGAGAGGATCAGCAAATTTGCGTTGGTTTTGGACCTGAAAACCAGAAAGGAGTGCTGGAAACGGATTGCGAGGATGACTGTACAGAACTCACAGCCATGTGCAGCCAAATGCTTGCTTATGGAAAGGAAGAGTTTTTACAGTCAACAGCGCATGCGATTTCATACTTTCCGCCCAGCGTGCAACAAATTGCGCAAACAATTTTGGACATGGCTGAAGTGTTGCATGAAAACGAAAACCAGAACATGCGTCAGGCATGTGCTACAAACGAGCTTGATGTCAATATGCAAAAATTGGACATGGATGTACTACAAAATGCTATTTTGCGAGCGCAAGACAAACCTGCTGTGCGCATCGTGTCAGCGTGCTCTTTGCTAGCCAAAGCCCCGTCGATAGGCCAAGAAAAATCCACGACTGTCAGTGTTCGCGACAAGGCCCTGGGAAGCACGCCAATAACACCCGAAAGCTTGTTCGAGTGGTGGGGTACCACCAAAGACAACGGATTGAATGGGCACTCAGTGTGTACAGCCATATATGCTCGTCCCGTTTTGAGCACACTTGTACAAGGAAATCGTGTAAACGTAACTCTCGTCTCTGCAGAGCAAGATATTTTTGAGGGAACTGGGGTTGCGAGAGAAACGAAAACACCGGCGTCGCAAACAGCAACATTGAATCTTGCAAAAGACCCATCTACGTTCACGCCACAGCGGTTTCTTTTGCAACAAAAGCTTGACAGCGGGATAGTTCTGAATACGGCACTTGCAGCAAATATTAAATCGGCGTTGAACGCGTTTGAAGTTACAAAAATAATGGCAAACACGGCAGTAAAGGCAAAAACGACAGCTGCTCGCATGGGCGCAAATATTCTGCAGAAGGAAATCCGTGTACCCACAGTGACTGCAATTCAGGCATATTCGTTGAATGCTGGAGAGTGTGAAACGGCAGCTCAGCGAGAGCTGACAATCCAAACAATGTTTTATGCTGTAGGCCTTGCGTGTGGCGTGGGTCCGTTGTACTCTGTTCGCATGCGTACTCAAGCTGACTCGCAGTGCACAAGGACAAAATTGGCAAGCATGTCGCAAATGCCAGAACATATGTCGGCGGAAGTGTCTCAGAAAGACAATACGCACAGTGTAATTGCAAACATGAAAATTATGCCAGGAATACCATTTACGCGCAATCTAATCCCAGAATCAACATTCGCACGTGTGGCTGTGTCTGCTTCATGCTCTGCTGCAGAGAAGCAAAGATTGAAAACACTAGGCGCTTACATGGCTCTGAACAAGCTGCCGGCGGAAGCTTACATGCGTCTATGCCCTGCGTCTTTCATGCCGCTTCATTTGCGGCAAAGCATGATTTTATGCCCTGTAAGTAACTGTTTAACTCCACTTTCGGCGACGCAGATGCAAAACGCAGCAAACTTCAAGTGCGGGGTAGCTGCGAAAAATCCATACTTTGCTCCGACAAACGGAGAAAGGTTTGCTTGCAGTGCAGAAATTGAAACAAACATGCACGCCATATACACGAATTTCTGCAATGTCATTGGCTGTCTGCCAGTCATTACAGGCACTGGCTTTTCAGACACAATGATGCTTGTGTATCCGTAAACTTGTACACTTTCAGTAAACTTGAAGTAAACTTTAAGTAAACTTTATTTTTCAACAACCTGATGCAGCTCATGCCCAGAGCACCCTGCCACTGGCAGCACAAAGCACGGCACAACTTGATACTGTTTGTGCTGTGCAGAACACACGAGCTTGCACAGTCCAGTTTTCCTTGTCCTGGTCGACAAGCTGTCTCTCGCGAAACTGTACATGACCCCATACAAAAGCCCCATGCACACCTCCAGCACAATTGCCAGACGCATCTTTTTGTCTCTCTCTCTCTTCTTTCTTCTGTGCTTGTCGCGGCTCAACGCGCTCTGAGCTGGCAATTCTGTGCTTTAAAAAATTGCACGATTTATGCACAGCTTTTCGGGCGAATTTAAACTGCTGTGCAGAAACAACATTCATGAGCAAGGGCGACTGCATGGCGGACTGCCCGCCAGCTATTACCAGCGGCCTCCTGCTGCACGCGCCGCGTCAAGTTTCAGAAGAGACCAGTGCTTCAAACAATGCAGAGAGCTGTAGTGGCGACGTGGAACGCGGCCGCAGCAACTTTCTGCGCATGCTGCGTGCCTTTGTCTGGGGGCGGGGCACGTAATGTTTCAGCACACATTGGCAGAATGCAATAAACATGATATAATCTTTATTCAATCACTGTCTGCATTGAACAGAGCCTTCAACCAAGGCAAACGTGACGTGTGCTTCTTGCACGAGCGCGTGCGCCTCTTCGTGAGACTTGTGCGCCAGATCTCGAGTCATGAGCGCAAGCATCCAATGCGCCTGCAGAGCATGCATTTTGGCTTCGTTGTCGGTAGGCATTTTTTCCACGTCCCGCAGCATGTTTTCAATGTCCCTGAACGTCATGTGCAGCAGCGTAAACGCAAGTTGCGACGAGCGCAGGCTTGTGCGAGCTTGCTTCAATGAGCCGTCCAGCTGCCCGTGTTTGAGTTCCGCAGCGCAAATATTTTCGTACACTTTGCATATGTTCAGCTGCACGTCGCGCACTTCGTCCATCGACGTGCGCAGCTCAGTCCGCGTCGCTTCAATTGCGCGCGGCAGATCAGGCATATTCGAATTTGCGCGCGTACAGGGGGGGGGGTGTGTTCAGATTTCCACCTACCCTCTCTCTGGATTTTTTGTAACCTTGACATTTGGTCGGACTGACCCTTGTGGTTTGGTTTCCAAAATTCCTTCCGACTTGGCGTAAATCTAGAGATACCCCCCCCCTATTTCCCTACTAAAAGTTAAGTAAAAATATAAATAAATTTAAAAA
>Ga0209651_1000074_pt1 | contig 34246 bp, 56 predicted proteins | sample LauGreFBDMM110SN_2_FD_188216 | JGI IMG/M metagenome (GOLD analysis project Ga0209651, IMG submission 188216) | Freshwater lake microbial communities from Lake Michigan, USA - Fa13.BD.MM110.SN (SPAdes) (version 2) | ecosystem: Environmental > Aquatic > Freshwater > Lake | place: Lake Michigan... | reverse complement strand
TCACCAAAACACCATTTGAACACATGCATCCCAGCGGCACATACGCAATCAGCTCGCGATCCATACTTGTCTGCAATGCACAGGCCACGCCAGAAAACCAGCACATTTTTGTCCCCTACACCACAAAAGCAGGCGCCATTTATGCCGCCCTCCTACCCGATGATGCACGACCTGACACCGGCGTGGGCAGATGTCCAAATCATGTGAGCGAGGGCGATGCAACCATGTGCAAATTCATCCTTGATACACAAGGCCATTACTGCACAAAGAATCGCGCTACATGCCCCGATCATCGTGCCAATGTTCAAGCAACCACCAGCGGAGAATATGCTGTTGCATGTCCATACTACCTCGCCGAACTGCCCATTACATCACCACGGTGCGCCAGAGAACACCGTGGTTCATGCTACTTGCAACTAAGAGCAGATGGCACAACGGCATGCGTCGTGCCAACCGACGCCACATCACACCCCAACTGCAACATGGCATTATATGGATTTACAGCAACCACGTGCACCAAAATGCAATGCAGCAGCACTCACCAGCATCCAGAAACAAATCTGTCGTATTGCACGACCTTGCTTCCAAACAACCCACCAGAATTCTTTGGCATTTGCAACAACATCCCACTCATGTGTGCCGTCGACCGAACAACGGCCCCCCTGTCGCCCTGCATCATCATGCCATCGGACTTTTACACCACAGAGATTGTCCTTCGTCTCACATCCGACAACAACATCTACTGTCCAGCCCACTTTCCAACAGTGGACCTACACCCACCGACAGACTGCATCAGTTGCCAACAGCACATCGAACCAGACCGAGACGCCATACCATCCGTCCTGTGCAACGCATGTGCCAAAAATACTGACGCGTCGTGGCACACACACACCACAGCTCTCGCACATGCACACGCAGCAATCGACCAAAACAGAGGCATCTACACCTATCAAAAATTGCCCACCGGCACAGTCATCGCCACGCAACACCCAGTCAAGTCGTACAGCGAAACCGTCGTGCCCGCGCCCGTAGCACGCTCTACCACAGTCCCCGCCGGGGCACACGCTGTTGCACCCCGGACCATGGACACAGACACCAACAACACTGTCACCATTTCAAACACCAAATTCATCGTTCCCACCATGGCACAGCAAGACCCGCGAAAAACACCCCTCGCCGCCTACCCGCTCATGGCCACCATCTATGGCGCCCATGCACCAGGCGGCGTGGCCAAACACCCCAACTTCAAATCAGCTACCGTAACAGCTGCTGCGGCCAAACACCGCAGTGGCAACAACGGAAAAGCGTCCATACCGTGCACATATGCCGCGTTTTTCAAAGACGCAAAGCAGTACTGTGGCTACACACACGCGCATTGGACACAACCGCCCACCTTCATGGGCGCCCCATTCTGCACACGCCATTACGCAGACGCAGTCGCTAAAATCAAACAGTATTTTGAGTTCAACGCCACATACTGCCTGTATCAAACACTATTTACTACACACAGCCCATGCACAACACCCCTACAGAGCCATGCGCTGTGTTTCCCACATGCCGCAGCTTGTAGTCCAACAAAGATTGCACTTATTGACACGCGAGACACTCCAACAGTGGAAAGCGATGTTCCTGAGAGTGACTCAGACCACAGTGACTCCGATAAAATGGACACAGGTGGCCTGCGTCGAAAACGCAAAGCCCGCCGCTGATAGGACAGCAGCAATTAAAAAAAGTATATCCGTTGTTCATGCGTCCTAATGTCAACGGCCGCACGCACAGCAGCATACCACACGCACCATCATGCACCCTCCATCATTATCACCCACACTAAGCCGTCTTAAAATAATGGCCACAGGGCAACCGCGGCTACTCCCAGAAAATAAACATCATCGACGAGTTCTTTTACATCCAAGACGACGTCCTCAACAAAAACGTCCTCCCCACCATGATCGTCGACCTCCGCTGTCTCATTGTCCTCAGCTCCCCCATCAACAAGGCACGTCTGCGCCCGCAGCACACAGGCGCCCATGACAGCATCGCTCACACCCTTCATAGGAAGACCCCCGCTCAGAACTCATCGAAACAAAATCGTCCTTTGCCCCCTACGAAAAACACTTTGACTCCATCCACCTCCCCGCAGCATGCGACGCCTGCATCGCCGTCGTCACCTTTCGCAAGGACAAGTTCTGTCCCCACCACCTCGACAACATCTCAAAACAACGCTCAAAACGCGGCGAACGCATCCTCAAGGTACCGCACCGCTGCACCACGTTTATTTCACGCACTCGCTCACTTACAGGACCTCATGCCCGCGTCCTACTTTGACTCGGAAATTGCCTGCATCCAGGAGCAGCGCGACCAGTCCCTCTTCACCGAAAAAATCCTCGCATCCCTCTACGACGACAACCTCTCTGTCCGCCCGTCACCCTTAAACATCCTCGACAACACCATCACCTTTGGCGTCGACACCGCCTCGGGCCTCTCCACCGCCAAAAACGCCATCGTCGCCATCACCTACACCCCGCGCGACCAAAACCTCATGGTCAGTAGTATCCATTGCTGCACCAGCCGCATCTTGATGCGCTCCATCCGCTGCCGCCTCCATCCGCGCATGCAGCCATGTCATGCTCTCCCACACATCACACCGCACCAACAACGCCCCTTGCATCGTCTCCAAAATGTGGTCCAAATAGTAGTCCGTAAATGCACTCCTCCGCCCACCCGCAGTGCCGCTGGCACCCGTTGGCGTGAGCACACTCTGCCACACACTCGGCTCACGTCCATACATGTACAAAAACCACCCAATGATCCACATGCGACCCACTACACTTGTCCGCCACCGCAGCACGTCCGCCACCACACACGCATCCCCCGTGTACAGCGCAACTGCCCCTTTAAAAACCTCGTCATACACATCCAGCCTTCGGCCCTGCAACATGTCCTCAAACAACACCCCGTCCATTGTCACACACACACACACCAACTGAAGGATGTACCACTCACCGTAAAATGAACAGTTCCTCGCCGCACAAACCGTCGAGATCGCCAACCAGGACACCAACCCAGACACCATCATCGATCTCATCGGCACCAACTTCATCATCCCCTTCATCTACGCCGCCAACACATGTGGGCCCCACATGCGCACCGCCACCTGGAAAGTCGTCATCGAAGGTACTACATACCCTAATAATAATAAACACACTACGCGTGTGTGTGCGCGCGCGCTAACACAACCCCCACACAGGCAACCACGGCTACGTCGAGACCGGCGTCTTTGCAGAGGCATTCAAAAAATACACCCCCAAGACCAACAAGCTCGTCTTCACCCGCCAAGCAGACAACCCGTCCTGCAAAATCGGCATCACCACTACAAACCCACTCAAGGTCCGCTGCACACACACACGACAGCATCTAATTCGTGTACTAGGAAAACGCCGTCTGCATGCTCCTCCACTACATCAAAACATCAACATGCTTCTTTGACGAAAACTTTTTTGGTGACAAACTCCTGCTACTCGACCAACTCCGCCGCATGCGCCGCGTCCGTGTCGGCCGCACCACCCAAAATGTATCTACCATGCACCATATTTATTTAACATCACACCACTACAGGCCCCAAAATACGAAATCAACGGCAAAATCCCATCAAAACAATGCCAGGACAAAAACGACGACCTGGCCATGGCAACCCTCCTTGCCGTCTACGACTCAAACCTCCAATTCGCAACACCAAATCGAGCAAGACCGGGGCACTAGACACCTAACTTTATGGCGTGGCGGAGGCAGCCTTTACACGCATCATCACCAGACTGTAACGAAACTCTTCATCATCGGCGTTCCAGTCAACGCCTGTGCCAACACTGCTTTGCACATACTCGGTGATTTTGGCTGGTGCGACACCCTCAATAGACTGTGCATCCCCCTTCACCACGACGCTCCCAACAGTAAACAGCCACGGCATGAACCGCGTGATGTTCCGCATGATATCGATTCCTGCCTTTGGGCTCGCAATCTCTGTACCACCAAGGAAACCCGTGATGTAAGGAGCGCACGCATCAGTTCCCACATTCAACATCTTTGCTGCTACTGCAGCACTGCCAAAGATTGGCCACTTCACACTTTGAAATGTGTTGCCATCAATTGATAGCTGGTGCACCACATATGCACGCAGCACCGCGGCCAACACGTCAGCCCCGGGAATACGAGCCGAACACCCCAAACACACGTTTTCGTACCCGGCCCGCATGATGTACGCACTCGGTGTCCAGTCAGCACAATTTAGTTGGCCTGCTGTACACATCACCGACGCATCACGCTGCAAGGTCACCCACACAACCGCATCATCCAGATCCATAAACACCCGATACGTGCTTGCATCCGTGGGCGACAACACGGCATTTGGATACGCTGCTGCCATGCTCGCCTCCTGGTCACCCTCAATGCGTTGCGGCGGCTGGCTCATTTTCGGATACAGATCTTTCACACATGCAGTCACATGTCTTTTCACGGTTGGCGCGTCTGCAGTACCAGGAACACTGGCACCAGACACTGCCACTCCGAGTTTGTTGTGAAAGCCGTGGACAAACACAACATTATTCTCCGGCTTAAACGTGGCCATATTTAACGGCACACCGTGACAACGTACCTCCGATTTCAAAAGACGCGTATATTTATTTAAAGCATACACACACCACAATTCAACACCCACCACCCTTCAGCCGGGTTCTTGACTGCGCGCCAGTAAAATCTCCTTCATTCGCTCCACACCCTCTGCCGGCCCACCCGTAATAAACATATCATTATTTTGCGATTGAGTAAACAATCCCGCCAGCGCTGCGTTGACACGCCCCTTAACGTCGGACGTATAAATTGGCATAGTGGCATCGTAGCGGTCGGTACGCACATTTGTTGGATCGGCCAGCAAATCAGCCAGAACATATGCAACATCCGTCTCAGGCGAATCCTGTGCCGTAGTTTTGGGCATGGTGTTGAAGTAGTAAAACATCTTCCTGCTGCCCTGAGTGCCCGCCAATGGCAAAATGCCCGCGAATTTTTTCTGCTTAGTCTGATCACTTTTTGTTGACCAAAATACACCCAAACCAAACACCTTTGCATCAGGCGCCGTCTCAAACAACGGCGCAAACAGCGGCGCAAACAGCGCCTGCTGGTCCGCGTTCAACAACAACACAGCCCGCATCCAATCAGTGCGGAAGTTGGTGTTTTGGATACTGAATATTAGGGAATCCCCTCCTGGCACCTTATTGTACGATGCGATTTGACCATCACCGCTTGTTTTCACATAGTCAGCCCACACACTTGAAGGCGGTGGATTCGCATCAGCACCATCAACAACAGGACCAGCCCCTGTCCCGGCAGCCGCGCCCAATGGGGTTGTTGTGGCAGTAGCGGGTGGCGCAGGACCGGCTCCTGTAAGAACCGGAATAATCGGTGGTGGTGATGCAGCCGGAAAGGGAATGCCTGAACCTCCACTAGCAAAAGTAGTAGCAGCAACAGCAGCAATTGGCGCCGCCATTGTTGCTACAATGGCCGCTGTCCCAGCGGCCGAACCGATAGGCATGGTATCACCCACCCCAAGACCAAGGGCCACACTCCCAGTACCATCCCGTGTTTGGTAGGTGGGAATCACCCTCTCTGTAAACATCGAGCCCACTGGATTAAGAAACTCGGCGCCCGTGTCAGCAGTGCATAGCTTGTTGCGCAAAGCTCTGATTGTTGTCATCATGGCAGTACCGCGCACCAAATGCTTGAACTGAGACAAATACTGCAACGGCGCCACCATTTGCCCAAATACCTTTCGCGGTCCGTACACAAGGCGCCCTGCTGCCGCCAACCTCGCTGTCTCGATTTCATCAGACCACACCGTCACGAGATCTTCCACTGTTTGAAACGCGGGATGCGTTCGGCGGAATTTACACGACTCATTGGATGCATACGCCGTTTGTTTAGCGGCGTCAATGCCCTTCAAATACGCGTTCCACACAATCATATTGTCCGACGTCTTGAAATCAGCAAGCAGTCGCCCCAATACAGTTGTTCCATCAAACAAGTCACATGATGTTTTTGGCAGCACAGTGTACAAGGCTGCCAAACACTCTTTGGCTTTGGCACCATGAAGTGCCACAGCGGCAGATATCCCGTCGTATGTAGCAAACGCGGCACTCGTCGCTACAACAGCATCACGTGCGGCCCGCACAATCACAATCGCCGCACGCAGAATTCGCATATACTCATCGTACGTTTTGGGAAAGGCACCCTTGTCCGCCCAGTACTTGAAGTGCATCGCAATATGATCCCAGCTGAGTGATGTAACCGGTGCTTTCAGAGTGGCCTCCACACGCAACAACAATGCCAACATCGCATCAAAACACGACACCTGCGCATTTGCATCGTATGTCAATGCCCCCGCAGAGCCACCAGCCGTCACCACATGCTGAGCAGTTGAGTTGATCGCGTCTGCAACCACATTTACGAAATACTGAGTGGTTTTTTGCGTGGCTAAATCTTCCGCATACGTAGCAGACGCGTTGGATGCTGACAACACAGCACACGCACGGTGCAGCAGTGTTTTGAACGACTCTTTCTGCATGTTCGCAGACTGTCCATAAAACGCCAACAAATCAGTAGGCGGTACACCACCCAGCAGCGTGTCCATGTCAGTATAAACGGAGGGCACCTTCGCGCATACACCGAAGCGCACATACGCACACACGGTGGCCGCCGCACAATATGCCTCGGTGGCATCATACGCGTCTCGATCCCAATACCCAGTCGCATATCCGGCTGTGGCTGGCACAAGATACGCCTCGCTCGTTTTGTTGGCGACCAAAGTCTGCCACACCGCCAGCGGTATGTCCACAAGCACCCCCCGCACGCCACGCCACGCATCATATATAGTCCCATTCCAAACACCGTACGCTGCGTCGCCAATGGTCCGCACCTCCGACATTTCGGCAATGGCATCACTGCAGGCACGCACCACCTGATAATTTTCATGCAGCACGTCTGGCGTGCACGCAACTGCGCTCATCTTAAACACAGCATTCGCGCGCAATCGCCACACGTATTGCACATATGCCTTTTGCAAGGCAGTCACAACATATTTGTTTCCTACCCCTATTGCGCCCAGTGAATCGATGGCGTCTCGCACTTTTTGTGTAAGCATATTCAACGATGATGCATCATCACTGCCGCCAATCGCAGAAGTACACGCACCGATGGCCGCGGAGGGCTGTCCGGCAGAACCACCGGCATCGAAATCATTCAAGCGTCGAATTTGAGTATACAGGCCTCCCAATGCTGCAATAATTTCAGGTCCCGTCACTGGGACAGCACTAGCGCTGGCACTGCTGCCAACCGGCAGTGCTGCTGTCACTGGCGGCGCTGGGAAAGCATCATCGCTACCTGGCACTGGGTGTGGCCCCGATGGTGTTGATGACGATAGAACCGAAAACGGCGGCGGCGATGGCGGTGACGGTGGCAAAGCCAACGATTCCCATGACGACACCGCACTATGCGGTAATGGTGATACCGCGACAGTGGTATCCACAACAGCACCAACAGCATCGAGTATCTGGCTGAGTTTAGTTGTAAGTTTCTGTTCAAGAGCCGCCAGATCTCTTTCTGTTTTTTTCTGCGAAGTGATAACTGATGCGCTGATTGTTTGCAATGCATTTGTAAACTCCATTGGCAGTGGCCCACTGCCTTCCAAACTCGCAGAGCTGTCCACTGGTGGTGCACTGACCACAGCATGGATCTCCGTCGTCACCACCGTCGTCTCCACACTCGTGTGCACCACCGCAGCGCTCGTGCCAACCTTGTTCAGCTGGACACGCTTGTGTTGCGCAGTCAGCAGAGCAAGCTGTCGTGTCCGCAGCTCCTTCACTTTCACGGCCGTCTTGTACTCGGGTATCCGATGCAACATGCGCATCGGCAGCGCCCACGGCATCAGCAGACCGCGCGCATTAACAGCAGACTCTCCACTGCTCGTCAGCACATTAGGCAGCAGCAGCACCTGTTTCATGTTCAGCAGCACGTTCGTGCGCACCATCGACGCCCGCAGGCTGTCACCAGTCCCAACCTCGGCAATCACAATGTCCTTGTTTTGCGGCACACAGTGATACACCGTGCCAACACTGCACACATACACCATATCACCCGCCTCAATCTTGATGTCGCCGGCTGTCAGCAAATCCCGCGCAAGCGGCGCAAACGACTGCATGTCCCCATCAATGCACATGTTTGCAAAGCTCCACAGCGTTGGCCGCTGCGACCAAACATATGTTTTCACAGAAGGCGCCGCCTTCTCGCCAGTCTTGTCAATGTGATACACCTCGTCATTCGAAATCACCATCAAAAAGCCCACAAGGTCCCCAATCTGCAAATCAATCTTGCTCCAGTATTCCAAAAAGTTTGTCCGCCCATTCACCCCAAGTGAAATGTTGTGCTGCGTCGCGCCGCCGCGCTCAACTGCAACACGACCAGTACCGGCATTCACACACGACCCCACCAGGCACATCCGTGTCATCAACACATTTTTCGCCGACATCAACTTGTGATTCTTCGCAATAATGTCGCCAAACGCCTCAATCGCACACACATTGATGTCCCGCAGATCGGCGTCGTCGTGCACATCTCGCCGCACAATCGCAACAACCATCGCATCCTGCTGCAAAACACCATTGTCCCGAGGATCCAGCGAATAACCCAAAATGGCCTGGCGAGTATCGCCTCCCCCCGTAGCCTCCAAACTCATGGCAATAAGTGGCCGCTGCACTACGACAAAGACGACGCGTCTTTACGCTTATACATTTTACGTCCACACTTTTTTTTTAATTTGCACACACACACACTCTCTATTGTAAACCTCCGGGTACACCATCCATTACGATGCACCCACTTCTTCAAAATCCCGCTCAATATGCGCACTCAACTTGGCGTAGATTTTCCACGCATCAATGTTCAGACGCTGCTTCTTTGGGTTCCGCTTCTTCGTCAACACCAAATGCTTTTGCAGCACCAACATGGCCTTGGGCAAAAACATCAAATTCATCCGCTTCAACGTCGCCACCTCCGTCGTCCCGTGGCCCCCGGAAAAGTGATCATAGATGCTTTGCGTCGGCCACTCCGGGCACTCATCATCCTCCAACAAGTGGCGCACATGCTCTTCGTAATACGCATACACCTCGTCCGTCGCAGTGTCAATGCCCATATGCACAGACGCAGTCATCCGCTCCAAAATCCATTTCACGCTGTCCCGAACCGGCCCGTCATCTTGGTCCATCACCCCAAACTTGCACAAAAAACAAAACGAGTGTGCATACAACCGGTTGATGTCCGTCGGCCCATACTCATCGTCGTCATCGTCACCATCATCATCGTCGTCACACCCACCCACCGCCGCTACATTCAACAACATCCCCCGCTCCTTCCGCTTCGGTTTATGTTCTCGAGGATTCATCGGGTCATCATCATCGTCCTCGGCATCCGACATTTCACACGCACACACACGCACACACTAAATTCATTTATATATTCGCACACCCCCTGCACACACACATCAAAACCAATCATGATGTTTTCTTACGCTTTCGTTCCAGGGTTGCCGTCGGATCCCGTGTCTGCTGCTGCTCTTTTTCCCGACTCAACGTAGACTCCCCATGATGACCGGGCCCTTTGGCTGCCCGGCCACCGGCCTCCTCCGGCTCCACCATAATTGGCCGCACATCCCGCGTCTCAAACATGCCCAACGGCGTCTTGGTCGCAGACACCAAGTACTCCACATACGCATTGTGCTTCAACAAGCCATTCTCATACAACAACTGCATGTGCCGCCGCTGCATCACCGTCATCACCCGCAGCGTCAGCGGCTCATCCCCACTCTCTGTCTTTTTCAACACTGCCTCCAACGCAGCAGCATCCTTCTTGCTGCCCCGCGATATATCCTGCCGCCGACCTCCAATTTTTTGCAACTGCTCATACACATGCTGCAGCGTATCCTGCTTAAACAGGGCCATCGACACATTCTCCAAAATCGTCTGCACCGGCCCAATGTACGCGTCCGTCGTCTGCTGCAACTGGTTGTTGTCCGTGTCCATCGTGTTCGTGTGCGCACCCGTATGCTCCTCCACCATTGCCCACGGCACCCCAAATGCAGTGTAAATCTTCCGCTCATTCTTCAGCTCCATCGGCAACGCATCCGCAATCCCAGGCAGCGCCGCCCGCTGCCGAGCCGTCACCCCGGGCTCCACCGGCTGCATATTGCACTCGCTCGGGTTCACATCGTCCGCCACAGGATACCCGCTCCGTAGCATCTTCAGCGTCCGCCGCTCCCCCAAATCAGCAGCCACATTCCGCGCAAACTGGCCCGAGTGCAGCCACATCTCCTCCTTAATGTCACCCCGCGCACCCAGCACCGTATCAATGCTCACGCTGTACCCAACCAACGTCTGCGCCAGTGGGCCCCCCACCTCCCCAGCACTCCGCGTTGCCGTCATGTACCCTTGCACCGCCCGCTCCCCATTCGGGTTCTCCAATAAAAACAACGCCTCGGAATTCGTCGTGTCCCGCACCAACGCATTCCGCGCATACAACTTCATCTCGCAAAACGCATCCGTAATCTTGGACAGTGTCCCCTGCGTCTCCCCCGTCACAGCATCCGGCGCGTGCATCACCTGGATGAAATACGCCGTGTCCTCAGACCCCCCCGTCCCAACAATCTCATACTCGGTCCCCCGCTCTTTCGTCACATGCATCGTAATACTCAACAGCCGCAAATCCACCACAGATGCCTCCATCGTCGACTTGTGCACCCGGCACACACAAATCCCAAAACACGCCAACTGGCGCACACAGTCGCGCACAAATCGGGACACCCATCCGTCGTCCACCCAGCGCCGCAACACCGCAGGCAAATTCGTCAGCTCCTCGTCCCCATAGAAAAGCCGCACTCCATTCACAAGCAACTGGCGAGCAATCGTCGCACAACTCGCACTCGCCGCACCGCACTCCTTGTACAGCGCACTCAAATGTTTCACCTGGGCTCGCGACACCTCTAAACTATAGGCGTCTTTTTTCCCACTCCCACCACTCCCCCGCGCATACGACCACGTCATGCTGCTGTTGCTCGTTGCCATCACAGCGGCCTTTGCTCAAGACACACCACCCTCCTTTCTCATATACCAAACACCCTTCCTAACTACCGTCGCAGATGACATTACAACCTACGTCCCTTTACTCACCGGCCCAGTTTATATGTGCATCACATCAACCCCAAAAACAACACAAGACTGCGTCCCATACACGTGGCAGTCCACCATCACCGCTGCCCGCTGCATCCAAATCCCCCAGGGCACCATCAACACCACCTACATCTGGAACCTCCTCCCAGATTACTCAAAATACCCAGCACCCTCTCTCATGGGCGCATCCTTGTACCCATCCTACAAAACAACATGGCCATCCCTTACATTTGACCAATTCAACCTTATTTACTGTGTCTCACAGGCACCAACAGCCGTCCACCCAGCTCACCAACGCGTCGTCGTCACAGTCACCCTGCCACAACCCACACCCGTACTCGATGCCGCCGTTGCGCCACATGCGGCCGCATACGCGGCCCTCCCAGCAGTCTTTGTCCTAATCATACTCACAGCCACAATCATCGCCGCAAAACCAGCTCACAGAGCTGCACAATCACACGTAAACTATATCCGTTCAACATCAGATTAAACCACCCACAAAAATGCAAACATACCACTTTGCTACCCAAAGTGGCACACGTCGCATCGGCATCTACAATGCCGCCAACACTCTCATCGCGTCCCTCGCGCGCAATGCACCCGCAGCACAAATCACCGCCCTCGCATCAGACGACCAACACACTCTGGCCCTCAACATGCTCACCACCCCCTCCATCTCATACAACCCTTACAAACGACACCTTGCAACAGACACCCTACCCATCTCGCTTTGGCCAAACTCATTTGATGACATCGCACACTTTTACGCAAAAATCACACACCACCTTGCACTGGCCCGCCACTTCTTCACGACCATCAATGACATTGGCCCCCACACGACAACAACACTAAAACCCGCACCCCCATCATCACTGCTTGCGCAGCATGCAACGGCCATCAACCGCTATCTCTTCCGCGAACTACCCGCGTTTTTGCGCGATGCTACTGCGCCCGACATTCCATCCCCAGCACCCTTTGGCACAGCCATCCGCACCTTTGTCAACACAGACATCACCCAAACACAAATCATCAACACCATGACCACCCCCGCGGGCACTCCATTCTTTCCAGCCCTCGGGCCCGCCAACCCACCAGCCCTCCTCGTCGCGCTCGAACATCTCCGCGCCTATGTCAACACACTCTTACCAACAGACGCAGAATTCCACGACTCCCACACCATCCTCAAGGCGCTTGTCGCCATGTACTACTTTTCCTACAAATACGACACCCCGCAAAACATGCCCACGACCACGCCCACCAGCCACTTCAAACAAACCCTCGCAGTTCACGTCATCCAGGCAATAAAACACTACGAAACAGATTTTGAAATCGCAACAACCCAAATGCCAGACATTTAATCAATGCACCCATCATGCTTGCCCGCCGGCCAGGCTCTCCGTGAACTTGTGCACAGAAACCGCACACTCGGCGTTGATCTGGTCCCCATAAATCGTGCTGCCAGATGATCCCGCTTGGCCCAAAATGTCCACAACATCCGGAAACAACACCCCCAACATGGCGTACACATGCGCCACCGTCACCGTAAGTGTCCCTGGTGACAGCGTCTCCTTGCACGCCCGCAGCTCGCGCCCAAAAATGTCGGCCAGCACATCCACAACGTCTTCAAGCACAACCACCCCAGAAGAGCGCAACGTCCGGTTCGCGTGCAGACGCTCAACAGCAAGCAACCGCAAGTAGCCGCGGATCGACGTCTTTGTCCGCTTCCGATTCCGGCTCGCCTTTTTCACGATGCCGCCGCCGTCCGCCACCACCCCAACACTCGCGCCCGCCTTAGACTTGCTCTTCACCACCTTCACCGTCTTTGCAACAGCTTCACTCATTCTGAGGAAATAAAAAAATGACCCCTCTCACGCTCAAACATGCACACTTCAACCGCCAGCCCAGCCCAGCCCAGTCCAAAAAAAAATCACATTTTACACAAAATCACAGCCATGGATACCCCACACTGCACATTCGTCAAAACACCCCCGCACCACTGGATCGTGGCCGCAAACACAGCGTGCGCAGTTGCGCAACCCGTCCCATCCGCGGCAGACGCGCTCCTCCTCGCATCGTCCGGCCCCCTCCAGGTGTGCCCCCTGCCTGCCGACATCAGCACCGTCGTCGCCCATACCACAACGCCACAGTGGACACCCACCTCGATCGACATGCGCGAAAACATCAAGGCAACGGCCTTTTGGTCCGGCCCCACCGCACACGACCACGATGCCCACGTCCTCTTCTTTGCCACCACAGACACCGCCCACCTGGTCCACATCAACAAAACTACACTCGAAGTCACCCGCTTCAACCCCGTCTTTCTCCTCACAGACGATGTCATGTCCGCAAACCACGGCATTATCGACGCCTACATCGGCCCCATCAACGCAGTCACCTGCCTTTTCTCCCTCGACAATGGCCACAACTTTACCCTCGTCACCTTCCAGCACCAGGCCTGGCACCCCATCAGCAAGCAGCACTGCGTCCCCATCACCGGCATCCCCAAGGCCGCCGTCATGAGCTCCATTCTCTGCATGTCAGAAACAACCCATATCGTCTATTTTGCCTACCCAACCACCCTCACCACCTACGCCATCACCCGCCGTGTCATCTACACACCCCCCGTCGGCCCGGCCCTCGTCAAAGACGCACCCACCTTTCCCATGACCATCCAGTCAGAATCAACAGAACCCATCCAAAAACTCTTCCCCTTCATCCACCCTGCCTACGACGCCCCCCTCATGGCCATCTTCTACCAGGACATGGTCGGCATCCTCAGCCCTGCCCACGGCATGTTTGTCTACCTCATCGAGATCGCCGCCGCCATTGCCGCCGTCCAAGACATGGCCGATCCCACCACCCTCAACATCATCGATGCCATTGGCGTCATCACCCCAGTCACCGTCCCTGCCCCTCAAGACACACGCGATACAGGCCCACACGAAATCAAGGTCCGCGCCATGTACCAACAAGCAGGAACATACACACCCTTCAATCACATGGCCAACACCATCCTCTTCCAGCGCCCAGGCTTCTTCATCCTCCACCCATCCCCGCACCACATTGCCATCTTCCGCGACGACTGCATCATTGAACCATCAGCATCAGCCGCAGACGGACCCAAACTCGCGCCGCCGCCCGAAACCCCGCACTACGCCGTCCACACCGCCACAGAGGCCCTCGCTGCAACCGCTTTAGATAAAAGTCCACCAGCATAGCATAGCTGGTCATTTTACATACAATAAATATTAAAAATTTAAGCACCGCATTTTCCACCAGCCCTCAAACCATGGAAGCCCAAGCCATTTACAACGCCAACGCCGCCATCCGCGCCGTGGTCTTCAACATTATGCGCATAATGTGGTCAAAATAAGTACCATTTTACACAAAACCACCACAACCTTACAGCTTTGGCGACATCACCTTCCGGTTCATAGGAATTTTCATCTTGGCAAACGTGATCATCAATGTCTTTGCGGCCAACACACATTAAATATATTAATAAATAACACAAGATAAATAAATATCGGGTCCCAAGTGTATGTGTCTCAACCATGAACATCCAGGCCATCATTGACTTTGCAAAAACAGCCTTTCCCACAGACTCACAGTACTGGAGTGGTTTACAACATGCATACGCAGAACAGCACCCACCCATCCCCAAGGCCATCGGTGCCTTTGACTCGTGTCGTCCGGGTCTCGTTGGCTTCAACCGCCTCAGGCGCGTCCTGGCATATGTTGACGCCATCGAACAGGCCCGGTTCAGGGGCAACAGCAAACTCGATGAAAACCAACGCGCAATGATCAACATGTACATTGCGGCTGCACTCCCCCATATTGTCACACCGTCCGAATACAGCATGCACCGCCAGCAGTACGTAGCACACACAAACGTGCAGCCTAAAACAAATAGATATCTAAAAATGCTTGGCATCACAACAGACAAACGCTTCGTGTCCGTCACCGCCGCCCGCCAGGCCGGCAAAAGTCTGGCCACGTCCATCTTCTGCACCGCCGTCATGCTCGCTTGTCCAGATGTCGATATCGGTCTGTATGCATCAAAACTAGGTCAGGCCGGTCTCATCCAGTCCAACGTCATTGAAAACTTCAAACTCCTCAAGCGCCGCATCTACATCTGCAAAGCCGAAGGTATTCACACACGCGCACGCAAATAACCAGCATCTTAACACTCCCCCCTCACCCCCAAAAAAAGGCCTCGTCACATTTGCCCATGGCGCCACCCTCAAATCCTCCATCCGCGCCTATTCGATGAATGCCGATGTAAGTATTTACGACCCACCTCACCACTGTCCATTGACACCCCATAAAACATGGATCACACTTATATTATTGCCGCGCTCATCCCGCTCATCACCCACATTGTCATGTCAATCACGGCACTCCACACCCTCACAACACACCCACGCGATACAAACCACGAACCCATGGTCTTCTACATCGTGGTCAACACGCTCCTCGCGACATACGTCGTCGTTGGCATCTGCATCGTCCCGCTGCGCATCAAAGGTCCGTTGTATGGCAGCCTCCTTGCCGTCTTCTTTGCCTCCACAGAACTCGTAGGCCTCATCATGGCCGTCTCAGTCGACAAATCTATCACCCTCAACTTCCATCTCTCATTTTTGCCACACGCCCTTGTTGCAACAGCCGCGCTATTGCTCTCTGCTGCCACCACACACAAACAACAGCATGCATAAGCGCGCCACCATGGACGAGGACGCGGCGGAGGATGTCCCACCCGCCAAATTCGCCTACACAACCCAGTCGTCGGTCCCCGATGCTCTCACATCCTACACCAATACGCTCTACATGGCCCGCACCACGCATCCCTTCATGGCCACCGACATCTCCCGCGGCGAGGGCCACCCCTCTGAAAAATGTCTCGCGCCCAAATTCGCCCTTGCCCTTCACATGCAAGAAATGGAGCCAGACGTCCTCAAAAAATGGTTCCTTGACATGCTCACCCACCTCGCGCCCTACGAGTTGTACGGGTCGCCCTACTTCAAGCTCCTCGCAGAAACCGCCGCCGAACACGCACCCCTCTACACCAACCGTATTGTCCTCCTTGTTCACGTATTCCCCGTGGTCGTATCCCTATACCCACCCATCCTTCGATTGTACTGCGCCGCTCCCCCAGCAGACCACATCCCCGACCGCCGCGCCATGAGCCACACGCTGCAGCGCATTTCCCTTTTCGTATCCACCCGCGCCGAGTTTCACACGCTTCTCGCCACAATGTCCCACAACATTGCGGCCATCCACGGCATGCACCCAGACGACATGCTCTCACAAGGCTTATACATTGCCGCCATGTGCGCAGCCCAACCAGACCTACCCCCACTCCTCGGCTCTGCCTCCTACATGGATTTCAGCACATCATACATCGAACGCGTCCTCGAGCTCTCTACCCCAGCCATCCGCGCCGCGTTCCGCCAGTACGTCTTGCAAACCAAGGCGGGCCTCGTCTGGCTCACCAATTTATTTACAACGCGACCCAACATCATTGATATTCTCTTTGATGATTAAACACACACACCGTCTCTCTAACCCAAGCCAAGTCACAACACGAGAGATAATGCATGAGCACATGCCATCTCATTCTCACCATACTCGTCCAGCACCGCCACCCCACCACGCGCCAAATCACGAATCTTATCCCGTATATCGTCTCCCGCCACATGCGCAAGCCCGAAATGCGGCTGGCACACACTCGCAAAGTGCCACATCACAGCCCCATTCTCCGTACACACGGGAATCGTCGGTGCTGCATACACGCTGTTGGGGTCCGTGGGCGCAGTAAACAATACATGATACAGTGTCAGGTCCATGAAATAAGACGGGTCAAGGTCAACCGGCTCCATGTTGGGCGCGTCGCGCGCATACATCCATGCGTGGCGCCCCGTGTCAGCCAAAGACACCCGTGTAAACAGGCGCTGCACTGCATGCGACGAGCACACCGCACCCTCGTGACCCTTCATGCGATACAGCGACGCGTCCTTCACATTGGGCATCTCCACCATCACATCCACAACACCGCCTCCCACCAACCGCATCCCACGGCGCAATTCCCGCATGTGCCGCACACTCATATCCCACATCAGCACCCGCGCGTCACCACTGAACAAATTCATTCTTTCCGACTAAAGAAAAAAATGAAAGAAAATCCAAACTCATTTTACACATTCAAAAATCAAAGCAACAATGGCCCAACGCACAATGCCCAGACACACGATTCTGCGTCCCGTACCCTACCGCCGGCACAACAGCGGCGCGAATGCATGCGTCGACCTCAGATGCCACGAAACCATCACCGAATACCCCGACGAGGAGGAACTGCACGTCACAGCAGCAAACGTCTCGCCCGTCGAGCCTCTATCGGCCAACGCCGCAACTCGCCTCTTCGCGGAGCTCTCCGAGGCAGACACGGAACTCCCAGAATACACCCCCATTCTTTAATACCATTAAACAAAAAGATCATTGGTCCGCGTGTCTTTATGCAAATTGCCACTGTTTCACACTCTTGCGGCACGCGTTGCACACTCCGTAGGCCCGCGCCGCGCTTACACAGCCCCGATGATACACACACGTGCATGGCAATACCCGAAGCTCACCCGTCAATTTGCCCGCACACTCGGGGCACTTTTTGCCAATAATCTCCAGTGGCCACACCCCCGCACCACCACCCGATGTCTCCTGGCGCACACTGTCGTCTCCATACACGGCGCGCACCTTGCCATACTCGTGTCTGGAAATTCGCAAAACATCACCCAAACCAACATAGGCGCGTGTCGTCCACACTGCATCTAGTTGTTTTGGTGCACAGGCCATTTCCCACCAAATGGAACCAAAAGCACGTCAAACCCCCAAAAAAATGAACTCTCTTTTAATTCACGCAACACTCATATCTTGCGCTAGGCTAGAAACAGACAGGCCCGGCAGCCGCTTGTGTCGGACCCGGCGGCACACCTGCCCCACCTCAGCACAAAACACTCCGCCCTCCTCGGACATGTCGCTTTGCAGCAGCTCCCGCAGGCTGCGCCCCATCACACTCGGGCCGTGCACATACTCGTAGTGCCATACGCGCATCAGCAGCAGCACCAGCGCCATCATATCGTCCTCAGTCGATTCCACGCGCATCTCGTGTATCTCGCGTACCAACAGGGCAAGTCGCCGACCAGACTCGTCCATCATGGCCTCAAAGGGCATATCCAATGCCAAGTAGCCACACAGCTCCTTGTGTGCAACATCCTGCACACACAGATCCAGCCCTCCCACGTCGCATATGGGCCGCGACACCATCACCCGCGCAACATACGCCGCGGAGCCACTCGCCGGGCGGTACCGCACAACACACTCGTATGCCGGCAGAGGAGAGAAATCCATCACTGGTACTCAAAAGCAACAAAGGCAAAGGAAAAAAGTGACCACCCTTTTTTTTATATCCCAATCACAACCAGCTTTATCGTCATCACAAAAGATGACAGCCACACGGCTGCACGGCACGCCGCGATGCGGTACCAGCAAACACGACACGCTCCACCACGCTACAGAAACACCTCTTGGAACACCATCTCCACCTCTTGCCGCGCCAAAATAATCACGTGTCGAAAATACCCAGCATACTGCTGCAACACCATCCGCATCATATTGGCTACCGCATACGCCGGATGGCGGTGAACCTCACACCCAAGCGGTGCAACCACTAAACTCGTCATGCCCTCTTGCAGCGCAAGATTCAGCGCACCAGTAAACTGCGCGCGCAACACCTCGCCGTCTTCCGGCAACCCATACACCCCAGTCGGCCCAATCACCGGGTGCATCTTAATGCCCATCGTAATCACATTCACAACACGCGGCGCGGATGCCTCTCCGCGAGGCGCCGCCACGCTCACGCCGTGCGTCAACAACAAGTCGGATCGCGCCATTGGCCACCAACCACCGTCCTTCAGCGAGTCCATAATGTTCGTCGCCATATACAAATTCCGCTCAAACGAATACCCGCCGCGCAACGCACGCATCTCGCTCCCAGACAACTCACCCACACACCCGCCAGAAACAATCCCCACTTGCTCCCGGCGACCCTGCAGGATTCGCACACAGTCGTCAAAGCGCACACCCCACACATTCACAATGCTCTTAAACGACCCGCTGTTGTTGGCCCGCATCTCGGGAAACCGTCGCATGTCCAACTTGCGCGTTGCGCCCCGCAACCCATCGGCAAACTCGACATATGCAGTCATTGCCCCACCGCCACGCGACGCCGGCCGTGACCCAAAGTCAACCCCATCCGCCCGCGCCCGCTTCCCACCACGCAATCGCCCCTCGTGCCCCCACGGCCGCCGACCACCACCCATCGATCCAGCCACCGTCGCTGAAAATACAACACCCCCCTCTTCTTCCTCGTCATCTTCATACGCACCGCTGTCCACAAACAGCTGCACCGCGTCGTCACCACCGTCCATTACACCAACATCACTCGACATTTCACAGATCAACTTGTAAAATGACCACCCTCAATTATAAATGTCAAACTTACCCTTTTTTCACCACACTCAAATGGACTGGGACACACCCAACGACCACGTTGACACAGAGGCACTCAGTGCCGCCGCAACCGCCATCCTACACGACGCGCTCTTTACACATCGTGCAGATACCACCGTAAACACCCGCATCTGTCTCTTTGGCTTGTGGGCCCAGTTTTACATCGCGTCACAACCCCCGAACCAGGCAGCGCGCGACATCCCCATCGCGGACGTCAACACCCTCACCCACCGCGGCCTCGAGTCATCAGAATCCCAGGACTTTGTCCTCCACGCCATTGCCTACAAAGTCGTCTCGCACCGACCCACCCGCGCCCAAATGCGCAGCGCAGACACCGCCAGCGCCATCATCGTCGGCCTCCCCGCAAAAACACTCGTGGCCTACGAAGCATACGTCTTTAGCATGCTCTGGCCCCACCGATACACCACCATCGTCCAACCCAAATTCTGCATCCAACCCGTCCCATCCGCAATCACCCCCCGCGCAGACCCTCCCATTGTCCAGTGGCTCCTCGAAATCGCAGCCAGCGGTCTCCCAGACAACAAAATGGAGCGCACCCTCCTCAGCCTCTTCTGCGAAATATCAACCCCCATGGTTGCCCACATCAGATTCGCCGCACGCGCAGATCCATACCAGCGCTACAGAGACTTTGATGCAGAGGCAACATGCCCCGAATTCGTCGAAAACATCCGCATGGCCATCCACAATCTGCCATCAGAAATCATTGCCAGCCAATCCATCCGCGACAACAACCCAGCCCTCTTCACATGCGCATGTCTTGCCGTCTTCAAAATCTACACCGACGTTGCCTTTATCAAAGAAAATGCCCTCGTCACCATCGCCCCAAAACCAACACCCGATGCCAAAACCACCCACACCCGCCACACATTCAATATATGCACGCCCGCCGCATCAGCCAACATCCACTGGGCTCCCCCCTTTTCAATTTTTTACGAACCCTCTGCCTCGGACGCCAGCACATTTTACATTATCCTCCCAGACAACCGCGCCATCACCACCACCGCATCGGGGCCCACCCTCATTTATACATACCTCGCTGCCATCGCCCCATTTTTCCCCAACAACGTTCGCATCAAGGACGCCCTTGCAAAAATACATGTCTTTGACGACATGGCCGCAGAAGACGCCGCAGACGCCGCTGCCGCCGCCAACACAACATAGTCTTTCAAAAAGCACCATCGTCGCCATCATCATCCACCTCAAAACCGCCTTTCATCCAGCCCTCGCCCTCATTGCATCCCGCACCTATGCCAGCCTCATCAACCCGCTCAAGCGCATCACAGCCCGCGGCCAAACATGTCGCCTCTTTGACGGTGTTGTCATCAACCTTACCCGCATGCACAAATCCGTTGCCACAGAACTATACACACTCCACCACGCGGTCCCAACCCAAGCACTCGTCGATGCATTCGCAGACTACCTCAACACCACCTTCATCATGCCCACCTGCATACTCGCTCTCTTTGACACCATCACCCCCGCTGCAACTTTTTATGACACGTGCCAACAACAAGTCGCCGATCTCGTCACGCGCCATAACACCTCCCTCTACACCCTCTACACCTTCTTCGACGCAACAAAGGCAACCCGCGTTTTGTACATGCCACAAACAGCCCACGCCTTCATCACCGAACTACAGACCATCATCAAACGCGCTGAAATCCAACTTGTCCCGTGCTCCAAGCCCCCAGACTCGGCCACAATCACCCTCATTGTCATCACACCCCCCAACATTGTCTTCCCAGACCCAGAACCACACATGTCTGAAACCACCTACACGGCGCTAAAAACATCCACGATCATGGCAGCCGCCTCTAAATATATATGTACCCACGCCGACGCTTTCATCCTCCAAATCTGGCTCGCCACTTTACACTCGATTGAATTCACCCTCAATCTCCAAAAACCATGTTTCTAACAACCGCAACCCTTACCCCGCAACACCAAAGCACCCGGCCCTCAAAGGTGCCCAGATCCATGCTCATCCCAATCATGCACATCCTTCTCACGTGCACCACGCTTGTGGTCGTCATCATCATCACATCGCTCTTCAGCTCCAACGGGCCACAGCCACTGTCCATCTGCCCCTACGCATCCACCGATGCATCACACCAACGCCATCTCTACTTTCACACCGAACCCTCCATGATCCGCCTGGCGTTCTACCCCCTCTTTGCAAACATCTGCTTCGTCATCTGGGTCGCCCTCCAGGCCTACGCAAAACGCCCCTCGGCCCCCAAAGACTACGACCCCACCACCGGCTTTTCCTTCAAGCCCATCATCTCGGCCCTCCTCATTATACCCATTCTCTACCAGGGCGGCGTCCAGTGTGGCACCACCCTCTTTCTCAACTACCTCCTCTTCATCGCCGTCGACATCATATGGATCGTCTACGCAAACGCAAAAAGAAAACAAACCAGGGCCTACATCGTCCTCATCATCTTCTCCCTCTTCAAAATCATCTTTGTCGCCATGGAGGTCACCCGCATTGACAAACCATCTATCCTCGTCTACGCCTACATTGGCACCGATGCAATCACAGGCATCATCCACTTTGGCATCCAAATGGTCCTTGGCAGCATGGCCCGCTCCGACGACACAGCTCCAGACTCACCAAGTCCTCACACCCTCATGATCCATGATATTGTCGACACATGCAGCATCTTATGGTTTATTGCCCTTACAATCCTATCTCTATGGGCATCGTGCACCCCTCTCCACCTCGTGTACGCACAACCCACCACACCACCACCACTCTAGTCTTAGCCCATGCATGGGCTAGCCTAGACCAGTCTAACTACTGTGGTGCCAATCCTCCACCACATCCACCCCGTGGTCCACCAAAATGCCCCGCAGTAAATATGCCAGCGGCTCCATCTGGTGCCAGTGCGCGTCCCGTGTCCCGCACACAAATCCAGCAAGCATCCCACGCACATCCCCACACGCTGCCCCAAAAATAAGTCCATACTCATCAGACAGCCGCGCCAGCGGCGCATACATTCCCAGCACATAGATGCTCTTCAAGTAGCGACTCACATCCGACATCTGCGTCCCACTATTGAACAACTCGGCCCCAATCGTCTTGCGCGCCCCAAGCCCAATCGTCCCGCTAGCCGCCGCCGTCGTCCCACTTGGGCCAGCAGCAGACACCAACAGCTGATCCAAAGATACCTCCCCGTCCACCCCCGGGCCCCAGTACGTTTGGCATATCCGCGGGCTGCGAACCTGCTCCTCATACAACCGCAGCGCGCGCCGCAAAATGTCGTACACCTCTAGCTGCCGCTGGCGCAACGTCAACGACCCAATCGGAGCCCCAGGCAAATTCTTGGCCTTTTCACTCCCTTCATCAAACTGCGCAACATCAAACGCGCACTGCTGCACCACAAACACCCGCGGATTGCCGCCACCAAAAAACCATAGAAATACCCCTGCCTCCAGCCACGACCGCCATGGCGCGTCATACAACGTCACCACCGCCCCAGTGCTCTGGCGCAGCGCGCTCAAATACCGAACAATCCACTTTTCACACGGGGCCAACGGCAGCTGCCCATTGTAAAACACAAGCCCGTGCAACACCATCAGCGCAAACACACCGGCCCGTCCAAATTCGGGAATCCCCGCAATATGCCCGGCGTCCACCTCTAACGGCCCCGGGCCACACACAAACATCAGCTTGCTCATGTCCATCCCATCCACCGGCGCAACCGGGTACCGCTGCATGTCGTCCACCCGCGACGCGTCCAGCTTCCCGTTCGTCCCTTCCATCAGCCGTCCCAGCCCCCACAGTGCAATCGCATCATGTCCCCCAGCCAACGTCACCGCCTGCGCAAACGTCGCCAGCGAATTTTCCAACGTCGGCTGATACGGCACCCGGCTCGTGTCCCGCGGAAACAAATCCACCATCTGTCGCCGCAGCCGCGCAACCTCCCGCTCCAACATATCCATCCGCTTTTCCATTTTACCGCTTCACCACCACCGTGTAAAATGACCGATAACCACCCGGCATTCTGGCACATCATGGCCACATCCCTCAACCAAACAGGCAACCCACCACACTCGTTCTCTGCCACCCGCACTGCACCCCGTCCCAAAACATCCGAAACACTGGCCCACCTTATGTCCACCGCAGAAACTGCCGCAGCTATAACAGACTTTAGCAGTGGCACCAGTGCAACCCCCTTTACACAAGCCCAAATCAACTACCTCAAGGTTTTTTTTTTTAAAAAAAAACACATTGTTCTTAACATAAACAGGAACACCAGGGCGTTGTCTTCATTTAGCTCAACCCAAACCCATTATTTTTTTTGGTTTGCAAAAAGTGCCATGCAAGCCGCTACATTTCATCCCCTCGAACTCAAACACGCCATCGCCTTTACCACCCGCGGTCTGCCCATCTTCCCGCCTCGCCCCATGCGCATCGCATCCACCCCCGTCATCACCCAACACCAGTCCATCTACCTTGCCTGCAGGCGCTGCAACCGTCGCCTCATCTACGGCCGCTTTGATTTCACCAAAGCAGCCTTTGCCGTCCACCCAGTCTGCTTTGCATGCGCAAAAAAAAAATCAGGCCCCCCTCCCTTTATTCCCCGCCGCATCTGTCTTGACAACACCGGCCTTCTCAATGTCTTTTGTGCCCCCTGCGGCAAATACCACCTCCCCGAAAAATTCGAGGCTTCCCGTCTCCACACCATCAGAAGCATCTGTCGCGCATGCCATGCCCGCGAACTCCGCATCAAAACGCACATACACGTTTACGCACCACCACGCCGCCGCAATGCCGCCAGCAGAAAATCAAAACAGTGTCCACAGTGCCACCTATACACCATCAAGGCATCCAACAAACCATGCGCCTCGTGCGCAGCATCGCTGCCCGTCTTCACCACATCAAACATGAATGCCATTGCCCTCCTCGCAGACACCGTTTCGCTGTGACATCACCACACTCAGCCACAACGCAACACACGCCTGCCCAATCCCAAACACCAACAATGGCATCCAAACGTACATCCGGTCCCGGCTCTTTTCATCCTCCATCGGCCCCGTAAAATTCACCGCACATGCATACGAGTGCGTCTGTGCTTGCATACACCACGACACACTATCCGCGTCGCACATCGTATCCACAAAATAAAACATCCGGCCCAATCGAGCTTCAAACAAGGCACTGTCATTCACATACACCACACGATTGTCAACCGCACTGCACGCAAAGCCATCGGCACTGCCGCCCTCTGGCAAAATAGACAGACACACAGATGCGTCCAATCCATCACACGGGCCAACAGCCTGCACAACCCGAAACGCAACACCAACAGTCGCCGCCACCGATTCTAGTGTTTCCACAATTTCCCGCGCCCTATTCACATCTGAGTCACACACGCGCACAGTGCATCCATCCACAACCATGGCCAACCAGCCGGCCAACATCAGCATCGTCATCTGCTGCCTCATCCAAATTGCATCCGCCACCACCCAAACATGTCCCATTTCATATATACCCAAGAAACCCCCCACAGACACCTACAACCCCGTCGCATCCACGTTCAACAGGAAACGCGACGCACACATCATCATTCACACCTCCCCAAAAACAGACACTGTCATCTACACCCTCTACAAAGCATGCCCCCTCTGCAAATTCTACCAATACACAGACATCACATCTCTCGTCTCAAACACAGCAATCTGCTTCAATCTCTCAGCAGCAACTAAACTCCACATCCGCGCCACAGCAGATTTCCAAACAACTTGTTCCTTTAGTGGCTGCCCATAAACCAACCCTCATTTTACAAGTCGACCCCTCAGACACATACAACACAGTCGTTCGCGTCATTGCCTACCTGCGCGTCTTCCTCGACTACGACACCCTCGCGGCCACCACACCGCGCTTTGATGTGCCACCCACGCAAGCAATCAACTATGTCATTCGCCACAGACGCCAACACGAACCCATCAATATCGTGGAACTTCCCTAGCACCGCCGCGGATAGCCGCGGCAACTTCATCTGCGACGAACAGTCCGCCGTTGCCTTTATCTACGACTGCTTCCACCTCCACCCGGCGTTTCTCTACGACACGGTCATCTACGCCGACGTCCAACTCCTCCTCATGCGCGCAGCTCTCTTTGTGCGCCTCGATGCAGACCATGTCCGCCTCGTCACATTCGCCACCCGCAACGCAATGCATCTCCTCATTGCCCAGCTGGCCCAGTCCGTCATGGTCCTCCGCTGCACCACACGACACACCCTTATCCACCACGCGCGCGTCCAAATCTCACCCCAGTGCGAGCACACCCTTGCCCACTGCCAGGATGTCTGCCACCTAAGCCTGCATTCGGCCTACATGTCAAAAATGCTCAGTGTAGACCCACACGAAACCCCAGTTTCATGCCTGCATGCCATTGCACACTCACACATTGCTCGTGTCAATGACTTGCTCCTTGCAACAAAATAAATGATATGTTGCAATGCCTCCGCGTACATCCGTGTCCCAAAACACACATCCGCGGCACAAACAAGAAACACCACAGAGCCATAGAAAATACAAACAGGTCCAAGAGCTCATTTTCTCATTTGGTCCAAACCATGCAGGACACTCAAGACTCAAACAAAGTCGCCGACCCGCAGGATGCCGCGGCAGCTACTACCACCGGCGGCAACAGCAAAAAACACCCCGCGCCCTCCTCTGACGACGATGACACGCCCCGTACCGTCAAACGCGCCGCATCAGTCCGCGTCCCAACGCACGTCGTCGTCGTAGCCCCCTCCAAACAGACCCCAGAAGAAACCATGATCTTCATCGACTCACTGTCCCACGCCCCAACACAGGAAGAGGCGGCCGAAACCCGCAAAACAATCATGGAGAAGCTCGAAATCATGAAGGCCCGCCCCAACTACATTGCAAACATTGCCTTTTCTCAAGCTCCCAACGGCACCATCGGCATCTCAAGCACCCTCACCACAGACCCAACCGTTGCCGTCGGCTACCACACCTTTGCCGGCGCCCCGTTCCGCGCGGGCACGCACTCTATCCTCGAACCCGCCGGCAACTGGCAAAAACCAGAGTATGGCGCAGAAGGCCCCACCAAGGCCGCAGCCAAGCTCGTCTTCTCCATCAGTCGCCGCGATTCAGAGCTCCCCCCAGCCGCATACGAGGCGCAACTCGCCATGGCAGGAAAAATCTTTGACTTTCAAGATACAGTCCTTGTCAAATCAGGCTCCGCAAAGCGCAAGTGGTCAGAGGAAACAACCCGCGCCGCGTTTGCAGACAAAAAGGTCACCATGGAGCAGTACGCCGTCCGCGACTGGCCAGAATTCATGGCCGGCACCAAAGACTTTGCCAACATCCCCATCACAGTCCCCATCACCCCAATGCACCGCTTTGGCGAGTGGCCCTCCGACAAACTCAAGGACAAGGACCTCACCCCAGAAGAGCGCAAGGAAAAGGCCCGCATCCGCATCTCCACAGCCCGCGCCGCTGCCACCGCAGAGTGGGACGAGGTCACAGCAAACCCCGTCTTCTATGGCGCAGCCGATCTTGCAACCGGCGAGCCTTACGGCCGCTCCGACAGTGCGCTCGTCGATCTGCGCGAAAGCTGTCTCTTCCTCTGCAATGGCCTTGGCCACAAGGAGGCATTCCCCGGCTTCAAGTACGTCAAGGTCCTCACGCGCGACGGCTCCCGCATTCTGTCCGCACAGTCTCTGGCTGCTCTCTCGCAAAACATTGGCACATGCATCTTTATTCCCATCATGCAAACCCCCTACCTCTCAGCCGACCACCCCTCCAACTTTAGTTTCAAGGCAGACTTTTTCATGTTTCTGGGCCGCCTGCCCCTCCCCACATCCAAGTCCACCATCAATGCGCCCCCCGCCTTCAACGAGAACAGCGGCCTCTTTTAGGTGCCCTTGCAGCTCGGCTAGTGTGTAGGGCACACTCGCATCGTCCCCCGGCATAAATAAATTTTTGGGATTCTCTTGCAATGAAATCAGCTGCACCATGTCCCGATCACCGGGGTGCCGCATCGCCCGCACAGGCGCCTGCCGAAAGTACGGCACAAACGGCTCAGACACCTCCTGCCACTCGGGCAGCGACGATTTAAACACGTGCCAGGAACACACACACCCGCCCTCCCGGTGCTTCCGACTCACCCACTGCACCACACACCACACAAACAACACCGCCACACAACTCAGCAGCACCAGCAAAATCACAATCGCCGCCGCATACCCCATTTCCCACCACCAACCACACAACTTCAAATCATTACATTATTATAGATACCACTCACGGCAATCCACACATGTCCAACAACAACTGCACCACCACCAACTCGTGCCGCCACCGGTCCCGGTGCGACCGCACCACAGACCCTTGCACCAACGAGTCCAGCACCCGCCGCGTTGCCGTCACCATCGACTGTTTCCCCAGCACACCGTCCCGTCGCACCAGACACGGCACATACACCCGCTGCCGCCCCCGCTGCATCAAATCCGCAACCCGTTGCAACAGCGCGTGTCCCGCAACGGCCCGTGCATACATGCTGTTCCACTCTTGGCGCCACGCGCTGGTCGTATAGCGCACACCCTTCCAGTAATAGCACCGCACCCGGCCCCGCATCCGGCAAAAATCAACAAACTCGCCCCGCTGCACCGCCAACTGGCGCGCATAAAACTCGACCCGCAACGCCCCACTATCCGTGTCACAGTCTTTCCCGTCATACACCCGCGCTGCAAGCTCCGTCAACTGCAGCGTCACCCCCTCCCAAACAACATGCTGTGGGTGCAACGCGCGTCCAGACACCACACGGTCAGTGTCCCGGCGGTCCATCACACACCCACCCTCCAAATCAAACAACACTGACACACCAGCCTCCCCATACACCCCACACCGGCGTCCATTCACCAACTGCAACATTTTTTACGTGTCCTTGGCCTGCCACATCCACCCTCGTTCTCTCTAATACATTCATTTTCCGCTTTCACCCAAAGCCATGCAAGACCCCCAGATCCTCCCGCAGCGCGTCGTCAATGACATATGCGCCGCGTCCGGCCTCACAGACCAACAAAAATTCGCCATTTACTCCAAAATCCTCAAAGAACAAACCATCGAAATCGACACCGCCATCGCCCCCATCGACGTCCAGGCCAAATTCATCGCAAGATCCGCCTTCTGCGAGTCCGTCATCATCACCACATACACAGCCATCGCAGATGAGCTGGGCATTGGCAATCAAACAACAATGGAGATCCTCTCCATCGCATACGACCGCGCCGGCGTTCCCTTCTTCGTCAACCTCCTCAACTCCCCAGAGGTCGCCGCATGGCCAGAAAAGAAACGATACGAGGCCATGCGCGCCATCATCGAAACCGTCCTCTTCTCTTCAAACACAACCAACATCTACAACGTCCCCGTGACCGTCCGCGATGTCCGCGCCCTCAGCCGCATCGTTGAAGTCGCCACCCCGTTTCTCGCCCCACCCATCACCACCCTCGGCAACAACATCACATGTCTTGGCCACTTGCTCCTCGCATTCACATGCACCCCCGTCGTCGCCCGCACAAAGTACATTCACGCCTTCAACATTCTCGAACTCATCACCGCACACCAACTCGTCCTCCCCATCTTCACAGACCCAGCAATCTCCCAGGCCACCCGCTCCATCTTCATTCAGGCCGCGACCCTCCTCAGAAAAAAACTCCTCTGGCCCTTCTTTGCCTCCATCGTTGATGCCCTGGCTCAAACACCCACCTGCATGGCCGCCTTTGCCGACATCCTCGCCGCCGTCCCCTATGCCGCGTGGATCGAGGCCTCCCCGGACACAGCCGCATGGGACGCCCTCTTTGCCATCGAACACACCCGCGCACCCGTCTCCTCCAGGTTTTTTTAATACACGCGTTTACTCACACACACACAGGCTTCTCTACCTCCACTGGAAAGACCCAGAGCTCGCAAAGTCGCTCTTCAGATACATTGCCGTTCAGTGCGACACACCAACAGAAGCAGAATTCCTACGCACGGCCCTTGGTCTTGCCCCAGACGCAGCTCGTCTCGACGACGACGACGACGATCACATGCACACAGACGACGACGACAACACCGACAACGACGATGACGACGACGGTGGCGAGGACGATGAAACCACCAGCATGTCGTCTTCTTCAGACGATGGCGGCGATGGTGACGCCAGTGACTCGAGCAGCATCGAGGACGTCACACCAGGCGAATAGAGGGAGGAGGGGTCTCTCCCCATTGGCGTGCCAATTAACCCCTTCATGACACAATATTCACAGTCCGCGACGTCATTCCACCACGGACATTGCTTATGCGCACACCACCCGTTGCTTGTAGTACCACAGAGTGTCGTTGCGGATTCACAATATTAAACCGACCTCCTGTATTCGAACTGCCCACCACAGGCACCACCACCACCGGTGGTTTGACAACAGATCCCTTTGTCCCAGGCACACCGCCTCGCACCGGCAGTATCGGCGTGTCGGCACTCTGCGACATGTTTTCCAGCACCGGCAAGCACACAAACATCCAGCACAACAGCCCGCCACCAGATCCGCATGCAAATACATACGCAGACCACCCGCTGCATGTGTGATCCACCGCGCGGATCCCTTTAAACACCGCCATATATATGAAATACACAGACGCCGTCGTTGCCGTCAACAAAAACCCAACCATCACCCCGTGGTAAAAAAACCGCGCATAACTCTGGCCCCCGCCAAAAAACTTGTACAGCCCATACACCCCACTCATCAAATAAAAAAACGTCCCCACACATCCAATTATCCCAAGCACAATCATCAGCCTCCCACACCCAAGCGAGCCGCTACAAAAATCCGCACTCAACAACATTGAATTCGACGTACCCGTCTTGCCACTCTCCTTCTCACAAAACTCACCGCTGAAATAAGGCACCCGAGTCAACACAACCCAATTGCTCGTCACCAACCCAATCAGACACGCCAGGCCACTCAGAATACTAATCATCGGTGGCATCACCCACCACCAGTGCCGCCGCTTATACACAAACACCATCCTGTTCCCCCCAACTGCTGCCAGGCCTTCTTCAAACATCACATCATTCACCCATATATAAATACTCCCATTTCATTTGGCCACCTCACCAAATAATGGCGTGCACCTTTGCCATCACCACCGCCCCCATCACCCCCGACATACAGTGTCCCCAAATCAAATCCATATCCTTCTACGACACTGCCTCAAAACAACACACCATCACCTTTGACCAGCTCATCCACATGCTTCAATCAAAACCAACCTGGTACGTCTACAACGCGCAGTTTGTGCGCGCATGCCTCCTCGCTCACGCCCTCTCCAACTGCATGCAGGTCGCAGCAGACACCATCGAAACTACACACTTTGTCTGTCTCATGCATATTGCCCACTCGGCCCTCTTCCCAGGCATCCACAAATACCCGTCCATGCGGGAAACATACGACATGCTCGCCTCAGAGCGATCCTACAACATACTCGCAAAACTCGCCCCAGAATACCACATGGCATTCAAAGTTTACTTTATTCATGCGACTCTATACCCACCACCCCCGTGAGTGCCACGCACGACCATCACGATGCCTCAGCCGGCGCCACCTTGGCCGCATTCTTCTTCTGGGGAAACCGTCCAACAACGTTGATGTTGCGCTGCCGCAGCACATGCAACACATGCTTGGTCGACAATCGCGTCGTCTTGCCCAGATGTGCCAGCCGCGCCGCGGGCTTCAACACACTCAACAACACGCGCTCAGCGCACAGCGGCAAAATGTGAAACACCCCTTTGCTGTTCAACGGATGTCCAGCCAAATTCAACATCCGCGTCATCCCCGCCTTCCGCAGCGCCGGCGTCTTCTTCTCGTGCTGCTGCTGCTGCTGGTGCCGTTTCGCCACAAGACCAATCGCAGGCACAAGCTTGCCCCCCTTGTGCTTCGCAACAACCACCGGCGCTGCCGTCCCTGCTGCCTGTACTTGCTTTGTTTTGGCCATCTGCACATTACATATTAGCGTCCCAATTTTCACCACTCGCGCACCACAATTATAAAAAAACCACACACACCAAAAAATCCACTTACACTCGTTCACAGCTTCAAAAAAATGCTCCGCAAACCCGTTGCCGGATGTGCATATCGATCCCCAGAACCAGACCTCCCCCTTTACCCGCTCGCCCTCCCGTCCCACACCGACCACCTCCGCGCCTGGCAAATCCGCGACATGGCCCCCAGCCTAGTTGGAAAACCCATCCGCATCTCCCACAACAACGATGGCGGCTTCTTCACAAACCCACTAAACCCAGACCAAAAAATCAAAACAGACCTCCCCATCTTTGGCGCAAAACTCGGCTACATCACCCACACATGGGTCAACGAAAAAGACAACTCTCTCCACTGGGCAGGCATCATCCAGTACGACCCCCAGACACTCTTTGCATCCACCCTCACAAAAACATACCCAGAGTGCAGCCTCCAACACTACTCCGCCACCCCCACGTCCCCTGCTATCCCAGACGAAATCTCCCTCTGCCACAAGGGCAAACGACCCCAGTCAACAGTATCGTGGCAAGATGACATCCATACATATATGCGTCAAACGGGCTACATGCAGTACACACCATCCACTCCCATAATGACCGATGCAACCCCTGGCCCAGAGGCCATGCAGACATCCGCATCAAATGCGCCCCCGGCAACAACAACCCCGCAACAATTCGACCCGGAAGCCGCGCGAATCGCTGCATACGACGCCGCCCTTGGTGCAACACCCGACATCATCCAAAAAGAACTCCTACGCCTCTTAGCAGAACAAAAGGAAACCGCAGAGCTCACCCGTACCCTCAAGGAGCAGGCATCAGCCAGAAATCTCGAGTACATTGGCTCCATCATGAACATCATGACCGAAATGGGCCTCGACACCAAAACCCTCGAAACATCCAATAAGGAAATACATCCCATGCTTGTCGCTGCCTCAAACGCGTCGTCAGAGGACACAAAGGCCCTCTGGAAGTACATCAACAACCTCAGCGGATTCCTCGAAAAGGCCGCAAAGAAACAAGCTCCCCTGGCCGCAGCCCCAGCTACAACGTCCACACACCCACCACGCCAACGCTACACCAGACCCGGCGACCCCCTGCCAGAAGACGAGGCAGTCAGTGCGAAACGCCGCGCGGATATCCTCTCCAACCTCGCCGCGCCGAGACCAACGCAATACCCATCAATCCCATCCTTACCCCCACCCCCTCAATATCAAAACACAGCCATCTCCGACACGCATCGCATTTCAGCGTCCGCAGCAACAGACGCCGATCGCGCCGCGCTCCTCGCCTCACTCCAGCGATACCAATACCGCGGATCACACGGGCCCGTCGTTCTCAACCCATCTCTTTCAAAGCCGCTGCCCCAATCTACACACATGGTGTTTGACCTTGGCAGCCAAGAGGCGTCAAAGGCTGTCCCTCCATAAACAGACAGCCGTCTATATATGTGTGTGTGTATATGTCAAGAATGAAATAAAACGACTTGGAATCACCATCAAAAAAAAAAAAAAAAAAAAAAAAGAAATGCAAATTATCGTCAGCGTATGTCTCCTCATCGTGCATCTTGCGGCCGCAGACTATCTGGCCGAGTTTGCCTGCGCAAACCCAACAGGATGCGTTGTCATGGGCTCAAAAATGCCCCTCATGTGCAACGCAACAACCATGCGCTGCTATGTCCACGCATCCGTCTGTAACTCGCTCACATCCATCATCCTCTTTGTCAACGAAAACCCAGGCTTCAACATTTACATCAGCACCACCCAATTTCAGTGCACCCTCACCAACATCCCAGACTGCTCCAACGAACAGCTCATTCGACAACCCCTAGCCCTCACATCAAGTCCCCAATTCTGTGCATACACTGGTCTTACACTCACACAACCCAACACCCTCATCACCACCGTCGGTCCAACCAAGGCCATCATCTACAACGTGCCCGTCACAGACAACTCAACCACAGCCACCGTTTTATCTATTGCAGCACCCAACATCACCATCAACAATATCCAGTTCTGGGCATCTCTAACAGCCGTCCAAACAACAGCCATCACTGCATCCAATGCAAATGGGCTCACCATCACAAACTGTTTATTCAGCTTTACATCCATGGCCATCGTCGTCACTAGCGCGCTGCAAACGTGTGCCAACATCACCATTCGCAGCGCATCCTATGCATACCCACGCACCATCACAACATACCCAATTTTACTCATGGCCGCACCCTGCACCGGCTCTATCACCATTACAAACACCCCAGCATCCCTTCTTTTGCTTGCAGATCCAGTCGCCACCCAAACATCCTACCCAAACATCATCGACTTTTCATCCATCTACGCCGCCTCCATCT
>Ga0209651_1000071_pt1 | contig 34767 bp, 32 predicted proteins | sample LauGreFBDMM110SN_2_FD_188216 | JGI IMG/M metagenome (GOLD analysis project Ga0209651, IMG submission 188216) | Freshwater lake microbial communities from Lake Michigan, USA - Fa13.BD.MM110.SN (SPAdes) (version 2) | ecosystem: Environmental > Aquatic > Freshwater > Lake | place: Lake Michigan... | reverse complement strand
TGATAACGCAATGAAACTATTAGCGCGTCAATTTGAAATTGTCTTGGAAGTTACTGGCTTGAAGCTAAGCACAGCTGGGGAAACAAGAACCTTGTACAGCTTGCGGCACAGCAGCATCATGTTCCGATTGATGTTTGGACGCGGCGTAGACACTCTGACACTGGCTCGAAATGCCAGAACGAGTCCTGAGATGATTGACCGCTTCTATGCTGCACCACTACAAGGCGAGATGAATGTGGGTGAGTTGCAAAGCAAACGCAGACCACGGCCTTGGGAATACTAGTGGCAGTGGTGGGTACCGAGTAAAAATCACCACCCTGATTTGATAAGTACTTCCCATAAATTTTTCGCAGCCCAATTTTTTAGCCCTGCAGGACCCATTTGGGCAAAGCATGCGGGTATCAAATCAGCCCTACAGCGCATTTTCTCCCTTGGGTGCGGGGCTTAGTAGCAGGACGTAAATCAAAACAAACGTAGCGTTTTATTCAAGTCCAAGTCTAGAATAGCTTCATGAGTAATGATCAAGTCACCAAGATTGCTGCGGACGGGCTACGCTATACCGCCAAGGAAGCTGGATCGCCGTATCAAGACTTTTCATGCGGCACAACCATCAGTTGCTACAAATGTGGTTTGCACAAACCACGTTCATCGGGAATATTCAAACGTTTGCTGGGACAGAACATGTTCAAGTGTTCAGACTGTGCTGCTAGGGCAGCCTGTTGAGACACTGAAAGTGGCTTGTGTGACTTTTTCAAAATCTACGAAAAGACACGGGAATTATGGAATCCTCTATTGCTTAGTAATTCAAAATTAGTTAACTTGCTTTTAATTGCTGTTTTTAATCCATAGGAGACATTAATCATGCTGATTCAGAAAAAGTTCCTCTTTACTTTAATTGCTAGCGCTTGTTTTGGTGTTTTATCAGCGCAGCCCTTGCCGGTCGGCACCCCTGAGTCGGTTGGGATGTCCAAGGATCGGCTTTCCGTGATTTCTGCAACGATGAAAGCTGAAGTTGCAGCCAATCGATTGCCCGGGGCTGTTGTCATGATTGCTCGTAATGGAAGACTTGTTTACTCTGAATCGTTTGGCAAAACTGGGCATGTCAATGGTAGTGACATGAATGCCGATTCGATTTTCCGAATTTATTCTATGACCAAGCCAATGGTCTCCACTGCCCTAATGATGTTGGTGGAGGACGGTAAAGTTCAGTTGACTGATCCAGTGTCCAAGTTCTTACCTTCTTTCAAAAATCCACAAGTCAGTGTTTTATCAACTCACCCTGTGTCTGGTGCAGTCAGTTATAAATTGGTCCCAGCTACACAGGAGCCAACTATTCAGGACTTGCTGCGACACACATCTGGAATTGCTTACGGCGAACTGACTGCCAATGCGCCCGTCAAAGACGCATATACAAAAGCCAAGGTATTTCTACCCACCATTCCTTTTGATGCCCGCGGCATCAGCGCCAATGAAATGTCTGAAGGTGTGGGCAAAGCGCCTCTCGCGCAACAACCAGGAACCACCTGGGAATATTCACTCTCTGTTGACATACAAGGCCGAGTCATTGAAGTAGTCAGCGGCAAGCGCTTGGTGGATTTCATGAACGAAAGAATGTTTGCCCCCCTGAAAATGAAAGACACAGGCTTTCATGTCTCTCCAGAAAAAGCCTCTCGCCTGGCTGAAGCTTTTCCAAAAGATCCTCTGACGGGCTCACCCAATATATTGATTGATGTTTCAAAGCAACCAGGTAATGATTCGGGTGGAGCAGGCGGTGTTGGAACTGCTGGAGACTATTTGCGTTATTGCCAAGCTATGTTAAATGGCGGCTCTTTAGAAGGCGCGCGAATTCTTTCGCCAACGACGGTTCGCTTAATGACATCCGACCATTTAGGCAGCGCCATTAATACAACTACAAACCCAGGTCAATTGCTTTTGGGTTCGAATGGATACACATTCGGGCTGGGTTTTTTGGTTAGATCACAGGATGGGTTGGCGCCAATACACGGTTCAGCGGGCGAATTCATGTGGGCAGGATTTGCGGGAACATTCTTTTGGGCAGACCCAAAAGAGAAGTTGTGTGCGGTTTATATGACCCAATCTCCCAGTCCTTTGCGCGCCTCCTATCGGCGGCTAATGAAAAACCTAGTTTCACAAGCCATTGTGAACTGAGGCTTGACTGTTCAGACATTGAAAGTGGCTTGTTTGACCGTTCCGAAATCTATGAAAAGACATTGAAAAATCTATGACGAGTAGTAAAGTCGGACTATACTACTTTGAACCTAAAAAAAGCACCTAAAGTCGCCCTTAAGTGCTTGATTTACAACAACATTTTTGGTGGGCGATGCAAGTTTCGAACTTGCGACCCCTGCAGTGTGAATGCAGTGCTCTACCCCTGAGCTAATCGCCCTATCGCTTTTTGAGCGTAGCCTTAAATTATGCCATGGAAAATTGGCGTATTTCAAGGTTTTTACGGCGTCAAGCCGGTGCGGCCTGCCGCCAAATGGTCTTGCCCCCACTGGCTTTGTCCAATTGAGCCAATTGGTCTTCGTGGGCTGCATGCTCTTGGGCATTGGCTTGAATGACGGGCAATACAAAGCCAGACAAATCGACAGCGTCTTCTGAACCTGCATTGCCTTCATCGCCACCCGCATCGATGATCAAGGCTTCTTGGCCGCGCGTGAGGTTGATGTAAACATCGGCCAGAAGTTCGGCATCTAGCAAAGCACCATGCAAGGTACGACCAGAATTGTCGACGCCCAAACGATCGCACAGGGCATCGAGGCTGTTGCGCTTGCCGGGGTACATTTGCTTGGCCATGACCAGAGTGTCGACCACGCTTTCGACATACTGGGTGAAGGGCTTATGCCCTGCAAGCTCTAGCTCTTTGTTTAAAAAGCCTACGTCAAACGCGGCGTTGTGAATGATGATTTCGGCGCCCTGCACATAATCCAGAATTTCTTGCGCTACAGATTCAAACTTGGGCTTGTCGCGCAAAAATTCGTTGCTGATGCCGTGCACCTTAAGAGCGTCTTCATGGCTGTCGCGCCCAGGATTAAAGTAAAAATGCAAGTTGTTGCCGGTCAGCTTGCGGTTGACCAACTCGACGCAGCCCAGCTCAATGACGCGGTCGCCGCCCTCTGCAGAGAGGCCTGTGGTTTCGGTGTCTAAAAATAATTGGCGCATTTCAATGCATTTCTTTGGCGTGGTTGATGGTGTATTTTGGAATCTCTATCACCACATCTTGCTTGCCCATGAAGGCCTGGCAGCTCAAACGTGAGTTAGGCTCTAAGCCCCACGCACGGTCAAGCAAGTCTTCTTCGGTTTCTTCGGCTTCGTTCAAGCTACTCAAACCTTCTCGCACAATGACGTGGCAAGTGGTGCAGGCGCAACTCATGTCGCAGGCATGTTCAATGTTAATTTTGTTTTCTAACAAGGCTTCGCAAATACTGGTGCCAGAGGGTGCAGAAATTTGTGCGCCTTCAGGGCAGTACTCAGCGTGGGGCAAAATTTTAATGACTGGCATTGAATTCTTCTAAATGAATTGAGATCAAACTAAGTGATTGGATTTAAGACTTGAAATATATGACGATTATTTCAAAGGTTCTGAATATTTTGACCCGACAAAGCTTTTTGAATGCTGTGGTTCATGCGCTCGGCAGCAAAGGTTTCGGTGGCATGGGCCAAGGCTTGGGTAGCATCTTCTACCGCCTGAGCTTCTTGTGAGGTGTCTACAGTATGGCGCAATGCCAACATGAGCGAATCTATTTGCGCGCGGTCTTCTGCGCTCAATAATTGTCCATCGGCATTCAAAGCACTTTGTGTGGCCAGCAACATGCGGTCGCCATCGACCCTGGCTTCAACCAAGGCCCTTGCCTTCATGTCTACCTCGGCAGTGCTAAAACTGTCTTGCAGCATTTGTGCAATTTGGGTGTCACTCAATCCATAAGATGGCTTCACATCGATTTTGGCTTCAACGCCACTGATCTGCTCTTTGGCAGCGACGCTTAGCAAACCATCGGCATCAACGGTAAAGGTGACGCGAATGCGCGCAGCACCTGCAGCCATAGGCGGTATGCCGCGCAATTCAAAGCGCGCCAAGCTGCGGCAGTCAGCCACCAAATCGCGCTCACCTTGCAACACATGCAAAGCCAAAGCGGTTTGACCATCTTGGTAGGTGGTGAAGTCTTGGGCCATGGCGGTGGGAATGGTTTGATTGCGCGGAATAATGCGCTCTACCAAGCCACCCATGGTTTCTATGCCCAAGGACAAAGGAATGACATCGAGCAACAGCAAATCGCCAGCAGAGTCATTGCCCGCCAATTGATTGGCTTGTATGGCGGCGCCCAAGGCCACCACTTCGTCGGGGTTTAAATTGTTCAGGGGTGGCTTGCCAAAGAATGCGGCCACTGCTTCTTGCACTTGCGGCATGCGAGTTGAACCACCCACCATGACCACGCCTTGAATGTCGTCAGCTTTGATCTTGGCATCGCGCAATGCCTTCTTCACAGCAGACATACAACGCGCGGTAAGCGCAGAAGTTGCTTCGTTGAATTGCAAACGGGTGACTCTCACTTCGTGGCTTTGGGCCGCATGCGACCATACCAATGGCACATCCGAAGCGGCAGTCAAAGCTTCTTTGGCAGCACGAGCAGCCGCTTTCAATCGGGTTTTGTCCTCTGCACTTAAGCCGGCCTGAACGTCAGCTAGACCCAGCGATGCCAAGGCTGCATCGGCCAATGCATGATCGTAATCATCACCACCCAAAGCTGAATCGCCTCCAGTGGCCATCACTTCAAACACACCTCGCGTTAAACGCAAAATAGAAATGTCAAACGTACCGCCGCCCAAATCGAACACGGCATAGATGCCTTCACTGCCGTTGTCTAAGCCATAAGCAATGGCGGCCGCAGTAGGCTCGTTAATCAGGCGCAACACATTGATGCCCGCCATTTGCGCCGCGTCTTTGGTCGCTTGTCTTTGCGCATCGTCAAAGTACGCAGGCACCGTGATCACAGCGCCGTGCAAGTCGTCGTTGAAGGTGTCTTCTGCCCTGTAGCGCAGCGTGGCCAAAATTTCGGCACTGACTTCAACTGGCGATTTAGCGCCCTGAACGGTTTGAATGGACAGCATGCCTTTTTCAGAAGCAGCATCTTGACCCTCGGGCTTCACAAACTTGTAGGGCAACTTTTCTGGATGGGCAATGTCAGACAAACTGCGTCCCATAAACCTTTTCACAGAGGCCAATGTATTTTCGGGGTCTAAGGCAGCATTGGCCACAGCTTCATGGCCTATCTGTCTGCCTTGGCCTGGTAAATAGCGCACCACAGAGGGCAAAATAATGTGACCTTTATTGTCTGGCAAGCACTCTGCCACGCCATTGCGCACAGAAGCTACCAAAGAATGCGTGGTACCCAAATCGATGCCAACGGCAATGCGCCGCTGGTGTGGATCCGGCGCTTGACCGGGTTCGGAAATTTGCAAAAGTGCCATTTAAAACTTCAATGTCTGTGCGGTCAAATTAAGTGCAGGCGTCAAGCCCATGCTGCACTTCCTGTGCAAATTTTTCAATGAACATCAGCGCTCTTACCTGCCCTACTGCCGCGGTGTAGTTGTGATCAGCATCTAACAAGTGAGCGGCTTGCGCCAATACTTGTGCATGGGATGCATCAACTTCTTCTAGCAATGCTTCGAGAGCTGTAATTTTAGTGTCTAAATTTTTCACCGCTTTGCAATCGTCTAGGGCTTCGCGCCATTCCATTTGCTGAATTAAAAACGCGGGTGGCATGCTGGTGTTGTTTTCTGCATTGACAGCAGCACCGTTTAACTCACACAAGTAAGCTGCGCGCTTCAAAGGATTTTTAAGCCGGTTGTAAGCTTCGTTGATGCGCACTGACCATTGCATGGCAATGCGCTGAGCGGTGGCGCCTTCAGAAGCAAATCGGTCGGGATGGGCTTCGCGTTGCAAAGACTTCCACTGAAGGTCTAGCTGCGTCCTGTCTAATCCAAAAGCTGTGGGCAAGCCGAACAGCTCAAAGTCTGACGCCTGCAGTGAAATCACACGCGGAACGATTCGCCACAGCCGCAGCGATCGCGTTCATTGGGATTGTTAAAACGGAAACCTTCGTTCAAACCTTCGCGCACAAAATCGAGCTCTGTGCCATCGATGTAGGCCAAGCTTTTGGGGTCGATGAGCACCTTGACGCCGTGGTCTTCAAAGACCACGTCCTCGGGAGCCACGTCGTCGACGTATTCAAGTTTGTAGGCCAAGCCAGAGCAACCGGTGGTTTTGACGCCCAGACGCACACCCACGCCTTTGCCGCGTTTGGTGATGTAGCGCGACACGTGCCGCGCTGCAGCTTCTGTTAATGAGATGGCCATGTGTGTTTCTCGCAAGCTGCAGGGTTAGACCGCTGCGTGTTTTTTCTTGTAATCTTCAACGGCCGCTTTGATAGCGTCTTCGGCCAAGATGGAGCAATGAATTTTGACGGGTGGCAATGCCAACTCTTCGGCAATTTCGCTGTTCTTCAAAGCTGCCGCTTGGTCCAAAGTTTTGCCTTTGACCCACTCAGTTACGAGTGAGCTAGAGGCAATGGCAGAGCCACAACCGTAGGTTTTAAAACGTGCATCTTCAATCACGCCCGTAACGGGGTTGACCTTGATTTGCAATTTCATGACGTCGCCGCAAGCGGGCGCGCCCACCATGCCGGTGCCCACATCTTCGTCGCCCTTTTCAAAGGAGCCCACGTTGCGGGGATTTTCGTAATGATCAACAACTTTTTCACTGTAAGCCATGGTGATACTTTCTTAATTCTTCGGTTCAATGTTAGTGGGCAGCCCACTGAATGGTGCTCAGGTCTATGCCTTCTTTGTACATGTCCCACAAGGGGCTGAGGTCGCGCAGTTTGGCCACGTTGGCTTTGATAGTGTCAATGGCGTAGTCAATTTCGGCTTCGGTGGTCCAACGGCCCATGGTCATTCGCAAGCTGCTGTGGGCCAATTCGTCGCTGCGGCCCAAGGCGCGCAGTACATAGCTAGGCTCAAGACTGGCAGAGGTACAAGCCGAGCCCGAAGACACAGCCAAACCTTTGATGCCCATGATGAGCGACTCGCCCTCAACATAGTTGAAACTCATGTTGATGTTGTGCGGTACGCGCTTTGTGGGGTGGCCATTTAAAAACACTTGCTCAACGTCTTTCAAACCATTGAAGAGTCGCTGTTGCAGCGCTTTGACTTTGGCAATGTCTTGGTCCATTTCGAGGCGCGCAATGCGGAAGGCCTCGCCCATGCCCACAATTTGGTGCGTGGGCAAAGAGCCAGAACGCATGCCACGCTCGTGGCCGCCACCGTGCATTTGCGATTCTAGGCGCACGCGAGGTTTGCGGCTGACGTACAAAGCGCCAATGCCTTTAGGGCCATACGTTTTGTGCGCGGTTAAGCTCATCAAGTCGACCGGCAAGGTGCTGAGGTCAATCTGAAATTTGCCAGTGGCCTGCGCGGCATCGACGTGGAAGATGATGCCCTTCTCGCGGCAAATGGCGCCAATGGCAGATATGTCTTGAATGACGCCAATTTCGTTGTTGACGAACATGACGCTGACCAAAATGGTATCGGGGCGCAAAGCTGCCTTGAAAACATCAAGGCTCAACAAGCCGTCTTCTTGGACATCTAGGTAAGTCACTTCAAAGCCTTGGCGCTCAAGTTCGCGCATGGTGTCGAGCACCGCTTTGTGTTCTGTTTTAACCGTAATGAGGTGCTTGCCGCGGCTTTTGTAAAACTGTGCTGCGCCCTTCAAGGCCAGGTTGTTGGACTCGGTAGCACCGCTGGTCCAGACAATTTCACGGGGGTCGGCACCGATGAGATCGGCCACATCGACACGGGCTTTTTCGACAGCCGCTTCGGCTTCCCAGCCCCAAGCGTGGCTGCGTGATGCGGGGTTGCCAAAGTGCTCGCGCAACCAAGGAATCATGGCATCAACCACGCGCGGGTCACAGGGATTGGTGGCGCTGTAGTCGAGGTAAATAGGAAAGTGAGGTGTAGAGTTCATGCTTGAAAACTTATCAAGATTTAACAAAGGTGTTGCCCAAAGCAAACACCGAATTGGGTGCGTTGATGCGGATGCTCTGTGTCACCGGCATGGCAGAAATGGCGCGCTTGATGGCGGGCTTGTCTTCAATGGTGTGCCCCGCTGCCAATTGGTCGTCCACCAATTTTTGCAAATTGACAGAGTCTAAAAACTCCACCATTCGTGAGTTCAAAGCGGACCACAAATCGTGGGTCATGCAGCGGCCGTTGCTGCCGTGGCAGTTTTCTTTGCCGCCACAGTGGGTGGCATCGATGGGCTCGTCGACCGACAAAATGATATCGGCCACGGTAATTTCAGATGCTTTTTTGGCCAAGGTGTAACCACCGCCAGGGCCCCGAGTGGACTCTACCAATTGGTGACGGCGCAGTTTGCCAAACAGTTGCTCTAAGTAAGAAAGGGAAATTTCTTGCCTTTGGCTGATGGCTGCTAAGGTAACGGGGCCGGAATGGTGTCGCAGGGCCAAATCGATCATGGCGGTAACCGCAAATCGACCTTTGGTAGTAAGACGCATGGCAATTTCCTAGAAAGTTGACTAATTTACTCGACTATAGCAGAACTTGACCAGATTAGTAGGAATACGAATTGAAGGTCTTTATGCCTTCAGCACCACCACGTTGTCGGTACCCGGCGCCCCAAAGGCCTGAGCCTTGAGCATTTGAAGTTGGTCCCGAACTTGTGCGGCTTTCTCGAAATCGAGGTTTTTGGCGTGTTCCATCATCTGTTTTTCTAGTTGCTTGATGGCTTTGGACACATCTTTCTCGCTCATGTCCTCTACCTTGGCCCGCTGCACGGCTTCTTTTTCTAAGCGATCGGCTTCCTTACCAGCCTTCTCGCTGTAAACCCCATCTATGAGGTCGCGCACTTCTTTGACAATGCTGCGCGGTGTAATGCCCATGGCCAGGTTGTGGGCCACTTGTTTGGTACGGCGGCGCTCAGTTTCTCCGATGGCTTTTTTCATGGACTCGGTCATGCGGTCGGCATACAAGATGGCGCGGCCGTGCAGGTTACGCGCCGCACGGCCAATGGTTTGAATGAGGCTTCGCTCAGACCTTAAGAAACCTTCTTTGTCGGCATCCAAAATGGCCACCAGAGACACCTCTGGAATGTCCAAGCCTTCGCGCAACAAGTTGATACCCACCAGCACGTCAAAGGCACCTAAGCGCAAATCTCGCAAAATTTCAACGCGCTCCACCGTGTCAATGTCGGAGTGCAAGTAGCGAACTTTCACACCGTTGTCAGACAGGTAGTCGGTCAGCTGTTCGGCCATGCGTTTGGTCAGCGTGGTGATGAGCACGCGCTCGTGTTTTTCTGCACGAATTCGAATTTCTTGCAGCACATCGTCCACTTGGTGAATGGCGGGGCGCACTTCCACTTCGGGGTCAACCAAACCTGTAGGCCTCACCACCTGCTCGACCACTTTGCCTGCATGCGTTTTTTCGTAATCGGCGGGGGTGGCCGACACAAAAACGCATTGGCGCATTTTGGTTTCAAACTCTTCAAATTTAAGCGGTCTGTTGTCTAAGGCGCTGGGCAAACGAAAGCCGTATTCCACCAGTGTGGTTTTGCGCGCACGGTCACCGTTGTACATGGCATTCAGTTGGCCAATCATTTGATGGCTTTCGTCCAAGAACATCAAAGAATCTTGGGGCATGTAGTCGGTCAAGGTGCTGGGCGCAGCGCCTGGTGCAGCACCAGACAAATGACGTGTGTAGTTTTCAATGCCTTTGCAGTGCCCTACTTCGCTGAGCATTTCCAAATCAAATCGAGTGCGTTGCTCAAGGCGCTGAGCTTCTACCAACTTGCCCATGCCGACCAACTCTTTAAGTCGCTCTGACAACTCGACTTTGATGGTTTCAACGGCCGCCAAAACCTTGTCGCGCGGTGTGACGTAATGGCTGGAAGGATAGACCGTGAAACGCGGAATTTTTTGACGAATGCGACCTGTGAGTGGATCGAACAATTGCAGGCTTTCAACTTCGTCATCAAACAATTCAATGCGCACTGCAAGCTCAGAATGTTCTGCAGGAAACACATCGATGGTGTCGCCTCTTACGCGGAACTTGCCGCGGCTAAAGTCTTGGTCATTGCGTTGGTACTGCATGCGAATGAGTTGCGAGATCACATCGCGCTGACCTGCTTTGTCGCCGGTGCGCAAAGTCATGATCATGCGGTGATAACTCTCGGGCTCACCAATGCCGTAAATGGCCGAGACCGTGGCCACAATGACTACGTCGCGGCGCTCCATCAAGCTCTTGGTACATGACAAACGCATCTGCTCAATGTGCTCGTTGATGGCGGAGTCTTTTTCAATGAACAAGTCGCGTTGTGGCACATAGGCCTCAGGCTGGTAGTAGTCGTAATAACTGACAAAATACTCCACCGCATTTTTAGGAAAAAACTCTCTAAATTCTGAGTACAACTGCGCCGCCAATGTTTTGTTGGGTGCAAACACAATGGCCGGTTTGCCCATTTGCGCAATGACGTTGGCCATCGTAAAGGTCTTGCCCGAGCCCGTCACGCCCAACAAAGTTTGAAACACTTCGCCATCGTTAAGACCTTCCACCAACTCAACAATGGCGGTGGGTTGATCGCCTGCTGGCGGATAAGGTTGGTACAGCTCAAAGGGCGAGCCTTCGTAGTGCACAAACTTGCCTTCGGGGGCAACATACGGAACCGCCTCGATAGGGGCTTCAAGGGAGACTGGGAATACGGCCATGGAACTTCGTGAGATGTGTCAATTGAGGGCAAAAATGGGGGAAAGAGCCGTTAAAATTAGGGGCAACCCTAAAGCCTAACCTAGGTTTTGGGTTTCTGCCAGCCATAAACAGCTTTTACAACCTCCCACAAGGACTTTTTCATGTCTCTGTTTACCGCCGTCGAAATGGCCCCACGCGACCCCATCTTGGGTTTGAACGAACAATTCGCAGCCGACACCAACCCCAACAAAGTGAACTTGGGCGTCGGCGTTTATTTCGACGACAACGGCAAACTTCCCCTTCTAGAGTGTGTGCAATCTGCCGAAAAAGCCATGATGGACAAGCCCACACCCCGTGGTTACTTGCCTATCGACGGCATTGCTGCTTACGATGCAGCGGTTAAAAGCCTGGTGTTTGGTGCTGACAGCGAGCCCGTCACGTCTGGCCGCGTGGCCACAGTGCAAGGCATTGGCGGCACAGGCGGACTCAAAATTGGTGCCGACTTCTTGAAAAAAATCAGCCCCAACGCCAAGGTCATGATTTCCGACCCTAGCTGGGAAAACCATCGCGCCTTGTTTACCAACGCCGGCTTTCAAGTTGACAGCTATGCCTACTACGATGCCGAAAAACGCGGCGTGAACTTCGATGGCATGTTGGCCAGCTTGAACGCTGCAGCAGCAGGCACCATTGTGGTCTTGCACGCTTGCTGCCACAACCCTACGGGCTATGACATCACTGCCGCCCAATGGGACCAAGTGATTGCAGTAGTCAAGGCCAGAAGCCTCACGCCTTTTCTTGACATGGCCTACCAAGGCTTTGGCCATGGCATTCAAGAAGACGGCGCCGTCATTGGCAAGTTTGTGGCAGCAGGCCTCAACTTCTTGGTGTCCACTTCTTTCTCCAAGAGCTTCAGCTTGTATGGCGAGCGCGTGGGTGCTTTGTCTGTGGTTTGCATCGACAAAGAAGAATGCGGACGCGTACTCAGCCAGCTCAAAATTGTGATTCGCTCCAACTATTCCACCCCACCCATTCACGGCGGTGCTGTGGTGGCTGCCGTGTTGGCCAACCCTGAGTGGCGCGCCACTTGGGAGAAAGAGCTGAGCGAAATGCGGGTTCGCATCAAGGCCATGCGCCAAAAGCTGGTCGATGGCCTCAAAGCAGCTGGTGTGAAGCAAGACATGAGCTTTATAACCACTCAAATTGGCATGTTCAGCTATTCAGGCCTTAACAAAGACCAAATGGTGCGTCTGCGCTCAGAATTTGGTGTGTACGGCACCGACACGGGCCGCATGTGCGTGGCCGCCCTGAACAGCAAAAATATTGATTATGTTTGCCAAGCCATTGCCAAAGTTGTCTAAATTTAAGGACACGGTATATAGAGTTGGTGTCACTTATGTGAATTAAATTAGGTGCGCGACTCCACTTTGCTGTCACCACAACTGCTATATTGCTGCAGTGCAATAAATTAAGGGGTTTCAAGCCATGCTTTATCAAATCTACGAAACTCAACGCTCTGTCATGGAGCCTTTTGCAGACTTGGCCCATACCGCCGCCAAGATGTACAGCAATCCGCTGAATCCCTTTGGCCAATCGCAATTGGCTCACCGCGTGTCGGCAGGCTATGAACTGATGCACCGCTTGGGCAAAGATTATGTCAAGCCCGAGTTTGGCATTCACACTGTGCAAGTTGGCAAAGTCGATATAGCCATTCATGAGCGCATTGAAATTGACAAACCATTCTGCGAGCTGCGCAGATTTAAACGCTTCACCGACGATGCTGCCACTTTGACCGGACTGAAGGGTCAGCCCACTGTGCTCATTGTGGCGCCTTTGTCAGGCCACTACGCCACCCTGCTTCGTGACACCGTGAAGACCATGCTGAAAGACCACAAGGTTTACATCACCGATTGGAAAAATGCTCGTCTGGTGCCTTTGACAGACGGCGAGTTTCACCTTGATGATTATGTGAACTATGTTCAAGAGTTCATTCGGCATTTGCAAGGCAAATACGGCAATTGCCATGTGATCAGCGTCTGCCAGCCCACGGTACCCGTGTTGGCTGCTGTGTCACTCATGGCATCGCGCGGCGAAACCACACCTTTGACGATGACCATGATGGGCGGGCCCATTGATGCGCGCAAGTCGCCCACGTCTGTGAACAACTTGGCCACCAACAAGAGTTTCGAGTGGTTTGAAAACAATGTGATTTACAAAGTGCCTGGTAACTTTCCAGGCGCTGGCCGACGCGTATACCCTGGCTTCTTGCAGCACACCGGCTTCGTGGCCATGAACCCCGATCGGCATGCCACTAGCCATTACGATTACTTCAAAGACCTGATCAAGGGCGACGACGCCAGCACAGAAGCGCACCGCAAGTTCTACGACGAGTACAACGCTGTGCTCGACATGGACGCTGATTACTATTTGGAAACCATCAAGACAGTTTTCCAAGACTACAGTTTGGTGCATGGCACTTGGAACGTTAAAAACGCCCAAGGCAAAAATGAATTGGTTCGCCCACAAGACATCACCACCACCGCCATGTTGACGGTCGAAGGTGAGTTGGACGATATCTCTGGCTCAGGTCAGACTGCTGCCGCACATGGCTTGTGCAGCAACATCAAACCAGCCAATCGCCAGCATTTAGAAGTGGTTGGTGCAGGTCACTACGGTATTTTCAGTGGCCGTCGTTGGCGCGAAACGGTTTACCCCGCAGTGGTTAAATTCATTTTGGCGCACAACAATTTAGGTACCAAGAAAAAAGCGGCTCCGAAAACGACTGCGAAAACTGCTGACAAAGCTGCGCCTAAAGCACCTGCACGTAAAAAGTGATCTCACTGGCTGAACGCATCAACGATGCGCTGCCCCAAACGCAGTGCACCCGCTGCGGCTTTCCAGATTGCAAGGCCTACGCACAGGCCATTGCGCAAGACAACGCCCCTATCAATCAATGCCCTCCTGGGGGCCTTGAGGGCGTTGCCGTTTTGTCCCAAATCACTGGACGCCCCTCGCTACCCCTCAATCCTGACAACGGCACCGAAGGGCCCATGACGGTGGCCGTCATTGACGAGGCATGGTGCATTGGCTGCACGCTGTGCCTCAAGGTCTGTCCTACCGATGCCATCTTGGGTAGCAACAAGGTCATGCACACGGTCATTGAAGCTGCATGCACTGGTTGTGATTTGTGTTTGCCTGTTTGCCCAGTCGATTGCATTGAGATGGTTCCCATTTCAAACGAGCGCACTGGTTGGTCGGCTTGGTCTCCTGAGTTGGCACAACAAGCTCGCAAGCGCTATGAAGCCAGACAATTGCGAGTTCTAGCAGAACCAACCGAAGAAGACACGGAAAAAATAAGCAAGCAAGCCATCATTGAAGCGGCCTTGGCCAAAGCCAAAGCACGGCATAAGTCTTGAGGATCTTTAGGCGTATTGCGCAGCTAAGGCGCTAAACGCTTTGACCACTTCTTCGGGTGCTTGCACCAGTTCAATTAGCACGCCTTCACCGCCGATGGGCAGTTCTTCGCTGCCCTTGGGGTGAATGAAGCAAATGTCAAAGCCTGCAGCGCCCTTGCGAATGCCGCCCGGCGCAAACCGAACGCCTTGCAGGCTCAGCCACTCAACAGCCACTGGTAAATTGTCAATCCACAAACCCACATGGTTCAAGGGCATGTTTTGAACTGCCGGTTTCTTTTCTGGGTCGATGGGTTGCATCAAATCTACTTCAACCTTAAATGGTCCCACGCCCATTGCGCAAATGTCTTCGTCAACATTCTCACGGTCGCTTGTGTAAGTGCCTGTCAAATCAAGGCCAAGCATGTCGATCCAGAGTGTTTGCAGTTTGCGCTTATCAAGGCCACCAATGGCGATTTGCTGAATACCCAATACCTTAAAGGGGCGAGTGATAAGGCTCATGCTTCAAACTCCACAATCACTTGGTCTACCGTAAGTGACTCTCCTTGAGAGGCCATGATTTTTTTCACCACACCATCGTGCGCGGCAAACAAAATATTTTCCATCTTCATGGCTTCAATGACTGCCACTCGCTCACCAGCTTGAACCTTTTGCCCAGCCGTTACGGCAACGTTGACCAACAAGCCTGGCATAGGGGACAACACGAACCGACTCATGTCGGGTGGTGTTTTGAAGGGCATCATTTGATGCAACTCAGCCATGCGCGGCGAAACGACAAGCGCTTCAATGCGGGTGCCGTTATGTTGAACTTGCAAAGCCAAAGGATTTTTAGGTGTGCCACGCTCAACCTGAGCCGTGAATGGCTTGCCATTGACCGTGCCGCTAATTCGCACATCGTTCAGGCGCGAATGACTTTCAATAATGTAGTGGTTCTCACCCACCTTGATGATGGCTTTGCCGCTCTGACCACGAAACTCGTCGACATGCACAGGGATGTAACGGTTTTCACCTTTGGCACCTAGCACCACCACGCTGTAGTCATGGCCAATTTGCACATCGTAACCAGGCAGTTGACCACTCAGGTTGGCAGCACGTTCGCGTGATTTACGCCGAACAAATGCCGCCAAGGCGACCAAGAAATCGGGGTCATTGTGCGGCACGTCTTCAGCACGAAAACCATGCGCATAGTTTTCTGCAATGAAGCCCGTGTTGAAGTCGCCCGACACAAACTTAGGATGGGCTAACAAAGCCGCTTGAAAAGGAATGTTGGAGCTGATGCCGCGAATCACAAAACCATTGAGTGCTTCGCGCATTTTGGCAATGGCATCGTTGCGGTCAGTGCCATGCACAATGAGCTTGGCAATCATAGAATCATAGAACATGGGAATCTCGCCACCATCTTGCACGCCCGTGTCTACACGCACACCTAGCAAGTCTTGGGTGTTGGACTGAAACATGGTTTGCACGGGCGTTTGGAAGCGCACCAATCGACCCGTAGAAGGCAAGAAATTGCGGAAAGGATCTTCTGCATTGATACGGCACTCAATGGCCCAACCGTTGCGCTTCACATCGGCTTGCGTGATCGGCAATTTTTCGCCATTGGCCACACGGATCATCATTTCGACCAAGTCGATGCCCGTGATGGCCTCTGTCACGGGGTGCTCTACTTGCAAGCGGGTGTTCATTTCTAGGAAGTAGAAGCTTTGGTCTTTGCCCACCACAAACTCAACTGTGCCGGCAGATTGGTACTGCACCGCTTTGGCCAAGGCTACGGCTTGCTCGCCCATCGCAATGCGCGTGGCATCGGTGATAAAAGGCGATGGCGCTTCTTCAATGACCTTTTGGTGACGGCGTTGAATAGAGCACTCACGCTCGTTCAAATAAATCACGTTGCCATGGCTGTCGCCCAGGACTTGAATTTCAATGTGCCTTGGTTCTTCTACAAATTTTTCAATGAACACGCGATCATCGCCAAACGAGTTAAGGGCTTCGTTTTTGCAGGACGTAAAACCTTCAAAGGCTTCTTTGTCGTTGGCTGCCACGCGCAGGCCTTTGCCACCGCCGCCTGCAGAGGCTTTGATCATGACGGGGTAGCCTATGCCTTTGGCAATTTCGACTGCGGCTTCTGCCGAGTCAATGGCATCGTTGTAACCAGGAATGGTGTTGACCTTGGCTTCGTTGGCCAACTTCTTAGACGCAATTTTGTCGCCCATGGCGGCTATGGAAAAGTGACGTGGGCCGATGAAGGCAATGCCCTCGTCTTCACAGCGTTTAGAAAATGCTTCGTTTTCAGACAAGAAACCATATCCTGGGTGAATGGCTTGTGCGCCTGTGGCTTTGGCCGCGGCAATGATTTTGTCGGCGACCAAATAAGACTCGCGCGATGGCGCTGGGCCAATCAGCACAGCTTCGTCAGCCAGCAACACATGGCGGGCTTCTTTGTCGGCTTCGGAGTAAACAGCCACTGTGGCAATGCCCATTTTCTTGGCGGTGGCAATGACGCGGCATGCAATTTCACCGCGGTTGGCTATCAAAATTTTGGTAAACATATTTTTTCCTAATGGCGTTTTAGATCAAGCGTTGTCGGTCATTGCGCTTAAAGCGGAATGTTGCCGTGCTTGCGCCATGGGTTTTCAACCTTCTTGTCTTTCAACATGACCAACGAGCGGCAGATGCGTTTTCGTGTTTCGCTAGGTTGAATGACGTCATCGATAAAGCCACGTGCACCCGCTACAAAGGGGTTGGCAAAACGGTCTTTGTATTCGGCTTCGCGTGCAGCCAATTTCACAGGATCGTTTTTGTCATCGCGGAAAATAATTTCTACCGCACCCTTAGCACCCATCACCGCAATTTCTGCGTTAGGCCAGGCAAAGTTCACGTCGCCTCTGAGGTGCTTAGAGGCCATCACGTCATAAGCACCGCCATAGGCTTTGCGAGTAATGACCGTGATTTTGGGCACTGTGCACTCTGCGTAGGCATAAAGCAATTTGGCGCCGTGCTTGATGATGCCGCCGTATTCTTGTGAAGTACCAGGCATGAAACCAGGCACGTCTACAAAAGTGATGACAGGAATACTGAAGGCATCGCAGAAGCGCACAAAACGGGCCGCTTTGATAGAGCTCTTAATGTCCAAGCAACCCGCCAACACCAAAGGTTGATTGGCCACAATGCCCACTGTTTGACCGGCCATGCGGGCAAAACCAATCAGCATATTTTTGGCATAGTCGGGCTGCAGCTCAAAGAAGTCACCGTCGTCTACGGTCTTCAAAATAAGCTCTTTCATGTCGTAGGCTTGGTTGGCGTTCAAAGGAACCAAGGTGTTCAAACTTTTGTCAAGCCTGTCGGTAGGGTCGCCACTGGCCCGCATCGGCGATTTTTCGCGATTGTTCAGTGGCAGGTAGTTGTACAAACGACGCAACATGAGCAATGCTTCTACGTCGTTCTCAAAGGCCATGTCGGCCACACCGCTCTTGGTGGTGTGCGTTAATGCGCCGCCCAGTTCTTCTGCAGTCACTTCTTCATGCGTCACAGTCTTCACCACTTCAGGGCCCGTGACAAACATGTAGGAGCTGTCTTTCACCATGAAAATAAAATCGGTCATGGCGGGTGAATACACAGCGCCGCCCGCCGAGGGGCCCATGATCATGCTAATTTGAGGAATGACGCCACTGGCCATGGCATTGCGCTGAAACACTTCGGCATAGCCCCCCAACGAAGCAACGCCCTCTTGAATGCGAGCACCTCCCGAGTCGTTCAAGCCAATCACGGGTGCGCCTACCTTCATGGCTTGGTCCATGATTTTGCAAATTTTCTCGGCATGCGATTCAGACAAAGCGCCACCAAACACCGTGAAGTCTTGGCTGTACACAAACACCAAACGGCCGTTGATCATGCCGTAGCCAGTGACCACACCATCACCAGGAATTTTGTTCTCTTGCATGCCAAAGTCGGTGCAGCGGTGCTCAACAAACATGTCCCATTCTTCAAAGGTGCCTTCGTCTAGCAATACTTCTAAGCGCTCGCGCGCTGTGAGCTTGCCCTTGGCATGTTGTGCATCAATGCGTTTTTGCCCACCACCCATGCGTGCAGCTGCGCGTTTTTGTTCAAGTTGTTGAATGATGTCTTGCATGATTTACTCGCTTCAATACGGATAGTTCAATTTTTTGGAAAGCCAGTCGCTTGATAAGCGGCTAGCAATTGTCTGGCTGCAGTGGAGGCTGGAACTTGGCCTGTAATGACCCTCTGCGTGAGTTCAGGCAGAAGGGCTTTGACACTGGCTTGACCTCGAAAGTTTTGTTTCAGGCCTGCATCGATGCGCTCCCACATCCACGACTGTGCTTGCCCTTGTCTGCGCTGTTCAAACTTTTGCTTGGCTTGTTGCAAACGTTTGAATTTCAAAACGCGGAGCCAAAAGTTGTCGACGCCTTGGTTTAAAAGTGCGCTAATTTGAATAACTTCTGGATGCCAAATTTCTTCGTCGAAATGGGCATGGTCTGGTTGGCCGTGCATGCCCAGCAAACGCAGGGCGCTGGTAATTTGTGCTTCTGCGCGTGTGGCAGCAGAGGCATCAATGTCGGCTTTGTTGATGACCACCAAATCGGCCAACTCCATCACGCCTTTTTTAATGGCTTGCAAATCGTCACCTGCATTGGGAAGTTGCATGAGCACAAACATGTCTGTCATGTTGGCCACGGCGGTTTCGCTTTGACCCACACCCACTGTTTCTACAATGACCACGTCGTAGCCTGCGGCCTCGCACACCAACATGGCTTCGCGTGTTTTTTCGGCTACGCCACCCAAAGTGCCGCTGGAGGGGCTAGGTCGAATGAAGGCTTTGTCGTGAACACTAAGGTGTTCCATGCGGGTTTTGTCACCCAAGATAGAACCGCCAGACACAGTGGATGAAGGATCGATGGCGAGCACCGCCACACGGTGACCTTGTGCGATTAAGAAAAGTCCCAGCGATTCAATGAACGTTGACTTGCCCACGCCAGGCACACCGCTGATGCCTAAACGAAATGATTTGCCTGAATGCGGCAACAGACCAGTGAGCAATTCATCGGCCTGCAGACGATCTGCCGGCAGTGTGGATTCAAGCAAGGTAATGGACTTGGCCATGGCGCGGCGTTGAACCGCAGGTTCGCCCTGCAAAACACCCTGTATGAGGTCTTGCGAATTCAACCTAAAGCCTTCTTAATTTGCTCCAGCACATCTTTGGCGCTGGCAGGAATGGGAGTGCCTGGGCCGTAGATGCCCTTCACGCCCGCTTCGTACAAGAAGTCATAGTCTTGGCGTGGAATGACGCCGCCTACAAACACAATAATGTCGTCTGCGCCCTGCTTCTTCAGTTCTTCAATGATGGCAGGCACCAAAGTTTTGTGACCTGCGGCCAAGGTAGACACACCCACCGCATGCACATCGTTTTCAATGGCTTGGCGCGCGCATTCTTCAGGCGTTTGAAACAAGGGGCCCATGTCCACATCAAAGCCCAAATCGGCAAAGGCCGTAGCCACCACTTTGGCACCACGGTCGTGACCGTCTTGACCCAGCTTGCTGATCATCACGCGAGGACGCCGACCCTTGGCATCGGCAAAGTCGTTGATTTCTTTTTTGAGTTGGTCCCAGCCTTCTGCTGAGTCGTAAGCTGCTGCATACACGCCGGTCACCTTTTGAGTATCGGCGCGGTGGCGCCCAAAAACTTTTTCCAATGCATCGGACACTTCGCCCACCGTGGCGCGCAATCGAATGGCTTGAATGCTGAGTTCAAGCAAATTGCCTTGACCGCTTTCGGCGGAGGCAGTGAGTGCGTCTAATGCGGCTTGAACTTTGGCAGTGTCGCGAGTTGCGCGAATATTCTTCAGCCGTTCAATTTGGCCATCGCGCACTCTGACATTGTCAATGGCCAAAATATCAATCGGGTCTTCTTTGGCCAGCTTGTATTTGTTCACGCCCACAATCACGTCTTTGCCAGAGTCAATGCGGGCTTGCTTTTCTGCGGCGGCCGCTTCAATTTTGAGCTTGGCCCAGCCGCTGTCTACGGCCTTGGTCATGCCGCCCATGGCTTCGACTTCTTCAATGATGGCCCAAGCTTTGTCGGCCATTTCTTGGGTGAGCGATTCCATCATGTAGCTACCAGCCCAAGGGTCGATCACATTGGCAATGTGCGTCTCTTCTTGAATGATCAGCTGTGTGTTGCGGGCAATGCGCGAGCTGAATTCAGTGGGCAATGCAATGGCTTCGTCAAAGCTGTTGGTGTGCAAAGATTGCGTGCCACCAAACACCGCAGCCATGGCTTCGATGGTCGTTCGCACCACGTTGTTGTAGGGGTCTTGCTCGGTGAGCGACCAGCCCGAAGTTTGGCTGTGCGTGCGCAGCATCAGGCTCTTGGGATTCTTGGCCTCGAAGCCCTTCATGATGCGGCACCATAGCAAACGTGCGGCGCGCATCTTGGCAATTTCCAAATAGAAATTCATGCCCACTGCCCAGAAGAATGACAAGCGACCAGCAAAGCCGTCGACATCCATGCCCTTGGCAATGGCTGTTTTGACATACTCTTTGCCGTCGGCCAAAGTGAAAGCCATTTCAAGTGCTTGATTGGCACCGGCCTCTTGCATGTGATAGCCCGAAATGGAAATGGAGTTGAACTTCGGCATGTGTTGGGCCGTGTACTCAATGATGTCGCCAATGATTTTCATCGATGGCTCGGGTGGGTAAATGTAGGTGTTGCGCACCATGAACTCTTTCAGAATGTCGTTCTGAATGGTTCCCGACAATTTGTCTTGGCTCACGCCCTGCTCTTCTGCTGCCACCACATAACCTGCCAACACAGGCAATACCGCGCCGTTCATGGTCATGGACACAGACACCTTGTCTAAAGGAATCTGGTCAAACAAAATCTTCATGTCTTCAACAGAGTCAATGGCTACGCCAGCCTTGCCCACGTCGCCCGTGACGCGGGGATGGTCGGAGTCATAGCCGCGGTGTGTAGCCAAGTCGAAGGCCACTGACACACCTTGACCGCCTGCGGCCAAAGCTTTGCGATAAAAAGCGTTGGACTCTTCAGCGGTAGAGAAACCGGCGTATTGGCGAATGGTCCAAGGGCGCACCGAGTACATGGTGGCTTGCGGGCCGCGCAAAAAGGGTTCAAAGCCTGGCAAGGTGTTGGCGAAGGGCAAGTTGGCGGTGTCTTCGGCCGTGTACAAAGGCTTGACGGAAATGCCGTCGGGGGTTTTCCAGTTGAGAGCTTCGACATGGCCGCCCGGCGCCGACTTTTGAGCGGCACGCAGCCAATCGTCCAGCTGTGCGGTCTTGAATTCGTTCTTCGGGTCGGTCATGTCGCGAAATCCTCAATATGATTCATAATTATTGATGCAAAATATTGTACCTGCCTTACAATTTGCAAAACGGCCCACTTTAGGCCAATTTCAACGATTTATCCACCATGTCTGCCCTGTCCGCTGTCCCATCTTTGGCGCCCCGAGCGCTTTACGAAGAAGTTGCCGAACTCATTCGGCAGCGTATCTTCAGCCGAGAACTCGAGCCAGGCAGTTGGATTGACGAGCTGCAAATCTCCAAGGCCTACGGCATTAGCCGCACCCCTCTGCGAGAGGCATTGAAGGTTTTGGCCGCTGAAGGCCTGATCACCATGAAGGTGCGCCGCGGGGCTTATGTAACCGAGGTTTCAGAAAAAGACCTGCGAGATGTGTATCACTTGCTAAGCCTTTTAGAAAGTGATGCGGCCGCAGTGGTGGCCCAAACGGCCTCCTCTGCAGATTTAAAGAGGCTGCAATCACTCCATGCAGACCTTGAAGCCGCTGGCAAACCCGGCAAAGAAAAACACGATAAGTTCTTTGAAGTGAACGAAGCATTTCACATGTGCTTACTAGAGTTGGCACAAAACAAATGGCGCGATCAAATGGTGGCCGACTTGCGCAAAGTGATGAAGCTTAATCGGCACAACTCACTGTTTAAAACAGGGCGCATTACAGAGTCTTTGAAAGAACATCAAGCCATCATGGCGGCCCTGAATGCCAAAGACCCTGTGGCAACTGCAGCACGCATGGGTGAGCATTTTGCCAATGGGTTGATGGCGGCCAGCTCTACGCCCTAAGCAGGTACCTCTGCGCCCTTGGCCAAGGCCTCCCGCGCAATGTCCATCACCTCGCGAGTTGGCATGGGCTTGAGCTTGTGATTGCTCCAAACTTGGCGCCACAAACGTCCTCCTCGCTGACCATGGTAAAGCCCCAGCATATGACGTGCAATGGCATACCAAGGGCAGCCATCTTCTTTGAAGGCACGCTCCATGTAAGTGACCATGGCTTCTTCCACGTCTTCTCGTGAAAGCACGGGTTTAGACTGAACGCTTTGTGCTTGCCCCTGAAAAAATGCTTCATCCCAAGTGGTGAGTAGCCAAGGGTTGTAATAAGCCTCACGGCCAATCATCACGCCATCGACTTCTTTGAGATGTTCGGTTATTTGTTCATTGCGCGTGATGCCACCATTGATGGCAATGGTGAGTTCTGGAAAATCTTTTTTCAACTGATAAGCCAGTTCATACCTCAAAGGCGGAATCTCGCGATTCTCTTTGGGCGATAAACCGTTAAGCCAAGCATTGCGCGCATGGACAATGAACACATTGCAGCCCGCTTCTTTGACGGTACCCACAAAGTCTCGAACAAAATCGTAGCTTTCAATTTGGTCAATGCCAATGCGGTGCTTCACCGTGACGGGCACTGAGACGACATCTACCATGGCCTTGACACCATCGGCCACCAACTGCGGTTCGTTCATGAGACATGCACCAAACGCACCCCGCTGAACACGGTCGCTGGGGCAACCGCAATTTAAATTGATTTCGTTGTAGCCCCACTGCTCGCCCAATTTGGCGGCGAAGGCCAAGTCATGGGCATCGCTGCCGCCCAACTGCAAAGCGACTGGATGCTCTTCTGCATTGAAACGCATGTGGCGCTCTATGCTGCCGTGGCGGATGGCACCGGTGGTGACCATCTCAGTGTAAAGCATCGTGTGCTGCGTTAGAAGGCGATGGAAAAACCGGCAATGCCGATCGGTCCAGTCCATCATGGGCGCCACAGACAGGCGCCAAGGACTAAAGTTGAGATGAGGTGCTTGATTCACACCCCGATCATAATTAATAAATGATGCTTGCAATCCCTTTTAAACAAACGGAATCTCCACACTTACGGCCAATACGTGGCACGATGGCGTTTAAGAGACACGTTAGTCAAAGGGAACTCTATCCATGAACGAATCAACCATTTGGTGGCTCATTGCAGGCTCACTTGTTGGCATAGAACTGATGACGGGCACCTTCTACTTGCTCATGCTCGCCATTGGCGCTTCAGCAGGCGCTATCGCAGCGCACGCTCAGTTAAGTTTTTCATCACAACTGATTACCGGATCGGTGGTCGGTGGACTCGCTGTCATTTTGTGGCGTGTTTATTCTTTGCAAAAATTAAAGTCTCATCCCGAAGAAGTTTCTGCCCAACACTTGGATGTCGGTGAAACAGTGGAAGTGCATGAATGGCTCAGCAATGGCACCGCGCAAGTTAAGCACAGAGGTGCCAACTGGACCGCTATTTGTGCAGAGGGAATTCCACAAGAACTTGGCATTTATCAAATCCAAGATATTCAGGGCAACACTTTGGTGCTGCATAAAGTTTAAGTCAACGTTAGCCTCAAAGAAAGAAACATCATGGAAATTGCAATCGTCCTACTGGCCATTGCGGTCTTGTTCATTATTAAAACCGTCAAGGTCGTACCTCAACAAAACGCATGGGTGGTTGAGCGCTTGGGTAAGTTCCACGCTAGCCTTACGCCAGGCCTTAATTTTGTGGTGCCTTTCATTGACAACGTCATTCAAAAACACAGCCTCAAAGAAATTCCGCTCGATGTACCTAGCCAAGTTTGCATCACCCGAGACAACACACAACTGCAGGTTGACGGCATTTTGTACTTCCAGGTCACCGACCCCAAACTGGCCAGCTACGGCTCATCCAATTACATTGTGGCCGTCACGCAATTGGCTCAAACCAGCTTGCGCAGTGTCATTGGCAAATTAGAACTCGACAAAACATTTGAAGAACGCGACATCATCAACGCCCAAGTGGTGGCAGCCATCGATGAAGCAGCCTTGAACTGGGGCGTCAAAGTACTTCGTTATGAAATCAAAGACCTGACACCACCCAAAGAAATTTTGCATGCCATGCAATCGCAAATCACGGCCGAGCGTGAAAAGCGGGCCCTCATTGCAGCCTCAGAAGGACGCCGTCAAGAACAAATCAACATTGCCACGGGCGAACGCGAGGCCTTCATTGCGCGCTCTGAAGGCGAGAAACAGGCTGTGATCAACAAAGCCGAAGGTGATGCCGCATCTATTTTGGCGGTGGCCGAAGCCACAGCCCAGGCCATTGAGCGCATTGCCTCTGCCATTCAAAAACCAGGCGGTGAACAAGCGGTGCAACTGAAAGTGGCCGAGCAAGCTGTCATTGCCTATAGCAAGGTGGCACAAGATGCCAAAACCACACTCATCGTGCCTGGCAACATGACCGAGGTATCTTCCTTGATAGCCTCGGCCATGCAAATGGTCAACACTGGAAAAAATGCTGGGCATTAACCCATGTGCAAGCCACCATTCACAGCAAAGTCAGCACCCGTGGCGTAGCCGCCTTCTTCAGACGCCAACCAAGCAATGATGGACGCGATTTCGCTGGGCTCACCCAAACGCTTGACAGGCACTGTGGCCACAATCTTTTCCAGCACATCGGCACGAATGGCTTTGACCATGTCGGTGCCAATATAGCCAGGGCTAACGGTGTTCACTGTCACGCCTTTGGTGGCTAACTCTTGTGCCAAAGCCATAGAGAAGCCGTGCATGCCTGCTTTGGCAGCAGAGTAGTTGGTTTGACCCGCTTGACCCTTTGCGCCATTGACAGATGAAATGTTCACAATGCGGCCCCAGCCTTTTTCAACCATGTCGGCAACCACTTGCTTGGTCACGTTGAACATGGAGTTCAGGTTGGTTTCAATGACTGCATCCCAATCTTCGCGCGACATTTTCAAGAACATGCGGTCTTTGGTAATGCCTGCGTTGTTGACCAACACGTCAATGGTGCCATGCTCGGCTTTGGTTTTTGTAAAAGCTTCGACGGTTGAATTCCAATCACCCACGTTTCCCACAGATGCGTAGAAGGTAAAGCCCAATGCTTTTTGTTCGTCTAACCATTTGGTGAAGTCACGTGTTGGGCCGCAACCTGCAATCACCTTGAAACCTTCTTTGTGAAGGCGCTGGCAAATGGCAGTTCCGATGCCGCCCATACCACCTGTAACGTATGCTACTTTTTGACTCATGGATTTGTCTCCTATGTTAATGAGTTATTTGAGTTTATGAAAAATTAACGCTCTAGAGTCAATGACACGCCCATACCGCCACCGATGCACAAGGCTGCAAGGCCCTTCCTTGCATCACGGCGTTGCATTTCATGCAAGAGTGTCACCAAAATACGGCAGCCAGATGCACCAATGGGGTGACCAATTGCGATGGCGCCGCCATTGACATTCACACGCATTGGATCAATGTCCAATGCTTTGTTGACTGCGCAGGCTTGGGCTGCAAAGGCTTCGTTCAATTCAAACAAATCTACATCGCTGGCTTTCCAACCGGCACGTTGCAATGCCTTCTGCGATGCTGGCACGGGGCCCATGCCCATGGTGGCAGGGTCTAAGCCGCTGGTGCCAAATGAGACGATGCGCGCTAGGGGCTTGAGGCCTAAAGCCGCAGCCTTTTTAGCCGTCATGACCACCACAGCGGCGGCACCATCATTGAGGCCCGAAGCATTACCTGCAGTCACTGAACCGGCTTTGTCAAATGCAGGACGCAAACCTGCCAAGGCTTCTGCATTGGTTTTCTTGTTGATGAATTCATCAACATTAAAGACCAAGGGGTCGCCTTTGCGCTGAGGAATAAGCACATCGACAATTTCATCTTTGAACTTGCCCGCATCTTGTGCGGCGCTGGCTTTTTGCTGGCTGCCCAATGCCAAAGCATCTTGCATGTCGCGTGTAATGCCATTGGCCTTGGCCACATTTTCAGCCGTAATGCCCATGTGATATTGGTTGTACACATCCCACAAGCCATCGACAATCATGGTGTCAACCATGTTCCAGTTGCCCATGCGTTGTCCATCACGTGAGCCCATCAAAACGTGGGGTGATGCGCTCATGTTTTCTTGACCACCTGCCACCACAATGTCGCTGTCGCCCCATGCCACAGCTTGCGCTGCCAACATGACGGCTTTCAAACCAGAGCCACACACCGCGTTGATGGTAAGGGCGGGTGTTTCTTTGGCAACGCCGGCTTTCATCATGGCTTGCCGTGCAGCGTTTTGTCCTGCGCCAGCCGTCAAAACTTGGCCCATGATGACTTCACCAATTTGATCCATGCCAAGGCCAGCGCGAGCAATGGCTTCGCGAATGGCAATGCTGCCCAACTCTGGCGCTGCAATTTTGGCCAATGAGCCACCAAACTTACCTACAGCTGTGCGTGCAGCTGAAACAATGACGATGTCTTCCATGTGTCTTCCTTTTTTAATCTACAAACTGAATTTAAATTTCGAATTAGGCACGCGCCTTGACGTAGCGCCCTGGCGCCGCTTCAATGGCTTTGAATTTGGCATCTTTTCCATAATGCTTAGGCGCTGCAATTTGCTTGCCAGCATGCTTGTGCAGCCAATTAGACCAATCGGTCCACCAACTGCCAGGCAATTCTGTGGCACCAGCAATCCATTGGTCGGCCGTAGCCGGAAATTTGCCATCTTCACGCAACCAGTGGCTGCGCTTGTTGGCTGCCGGTGGATTGATCACACCTGCAATGTGCCCCGATGCACCCATAACGAATCGTTTTTTCCCAGGAAGGTGCTGAGTCGATGCATATGCACCACCAATGGGCACGATATGGTCTTCTCTTGAGCCATAGATGTAAACGGGCATGTCTAGCTTGCCAAGGTCAATTTGTTCGCCACACACCGTCACAGCACCAGGGGTGACAAATTTATTTTCCAAATAGGTATTGCGCAAGTACCACGCGTAAAAAGGGCCAGGCAAATTGGTGGAGTCGCTGTTCCAGTAAAGCAAGTCAAACGGCGGAGGTGATTCGCCTTTCAAATAATTGCCAACCACATAGTTCCACACCAAGTCGTTGGGGCGCAAGAAGCTGAAGGTAGAAGCCAAGTCTTGGCCTTTGAGCAAACCGCCCTTACCCATTTGCATTTCACGGAACTTCACGAAATTCTCATCAATGAAAACATCTAGGATGCCTGTATCGGTAAAGTCAATGAGCGTGGTCAGAAATGTGGCACTGGCCACAGGTTTTTCACCGCGCGCCGCCAAGACGGCCAGAGCATTGCTCAAAATGGTGCCGCCTACACAGAAGCCCAAAGCATTGATTTGCTTGGCACCCGTGATGAGCTGAACTTGGCTGATGGCTTTGATGGCAGCATTTTCAATGTAGTCATCCCATGACTTTTGCGCCATGCTTTCATCGGGGTTGCGCCAGCTGACCACAAAGGTGCGGTGACCTTGACTGACTGCATAACGAATGAAGGAGTTGTTGGGCTGCAGGTCAAGAATATAAAACTTGTTGATACAAGGCGGCACCAACAAAAATGGTTTTTCGTAAATCTTGGCCGTGAGCGGTTTGTACTCAATCAATTGAAAATATTCATTTTCAAAAACCACAGCGCCTTCGGTGGTGGCCACGTTCTCACCCACCACAAACTTGCTTTCGTCTGTCATGGACACATGACCCTGCTGCATGTCATGCAACAAGTTTTGAATTCCCTTGGCAAGACTTTCACCTTGAGTGTCTATGGCTTTCTTTTGCGCCTCTGCATTGAAGGCCAAGAAGTTGCTTGGGGCAGAAGCCGCCACCCATTGCTCGACTGCAAATTTGATTTTGTTTTGTGTGTGTTCGTCGGCCTCAACCGCATCAGCCAAACCCATGAGTGTTTTGGCATTCAGCAAATAAGAGCCCGCCGTGAAAGCGGCCATGGGATTGGCAGTCCATGCCTCGCTTGAAAAACGTCGGTCCTTCATTTCATGCTTCGATTCAAGGCCATGATTCCAGAGCGCCGTGGCTTCTTCTAAATAAGCGGCCTGCAATTCCTTTAACTTTTCCTGAGAAAAAGTAAGTTGCGGCACCGCATCTTGTGCAGGAGGCACAATATCGCCTAGGTCCATGTTTTGAAAAGTTTGCATGGCCTGACCCCAGCTTTTAGCCAGGTTTTGCTGAAACTCTTCGCCAGCGCGTGACCAAAATTCGTTTTGAGAATTTGTCATGTGCTCATCTCCTGTTATTTTTCAAATAAATACTCATGTACATCGTTGCAATTGCTTGGATTTACGTCGCGCTCATGATGGGCGTTGCCGAGGCCACCAACACAAATGGAACCGTCCTAGGAGGGATTGTCACCTTCATTCTTTACGGGATCCTTCCAACCAGCATAATTATTTACATCATGGATTCACCTCGTCGCAAGAGGGTCAGAATGGCACGTGAGCACGAGGCCATAGAGCTGACCAAGTTACAAAACGGAAACGAAATCCAGGCAAACACACCCAAGCCGTCAGCCGATCCAGACACTAAGCTGTAATCCAGATGTAAGCGGCCATGCGCCCCGAGCCACCTTTGCGCACGGCATCGCGCCTGTGAGAGTGGTATTTGGATTCTTGGCGATAGGTGCACCAAGCCAAGGAACTGTCGTTGCCGCAAATGACTTGAAAGCCTGCCGCAGTGAGCCGCCATCGTGCAAGCCCTGCCAAATCGGCCAAATACTTGCCTGCACCCTGAGCCACAAAAAAGTCTTCGGGCCGCATTGTTTCAAGGGCTGGCTTTTGCGGTGAAATGAAGGCGTCAAGCACATCCTGCCCCACTTCAAATGCAGTCGGCCCAATACAGGGCCCTAACCAAACCATACAATCTTGTACGGAAAACCCATGCGCTGTTGCACCTTGGGCAAGCGTTTCCACCACACCATGACCGTTGGCACCAGCAAGGCCGCGCCATCCAGCATGTGCCGCAGCAACCCACTTGGCCATTGGGTGGCACACCAAAATTGGCAAACAATCGGCCGCCATCATGGCGCACGCAATACCACTTTGCGTGGTCCAAGCCACATCGCCCTCAAGACCTGAAGGCGTCTGCGCTTCAATGTCCACCGCCTTCACACCATGCACTTGCTTGAGATAAACCGCCGGCACACCCATGGCACTTTGAACCAAGTTGCGGTTGACCAGAACTTGGGCAGGTTCATCACCCGACATCAGACCTAGATTGAGAGATGACCAAGGCTCGGCTGAAACACCGCCTTCTCGGGTGGTCATGAGGGCCCGCACAAAGTTCGGTGCGGGCCATTCGGGTTGAAATCCGATCAAGCCTTTAGGCTGCGTCAGGGCAGGCAGAGGGTTGGGCTTTTTGGAAGGCGTCCAATTTCATGCAGGCATCGAAGGCCGCCATGGTCAAAGGCAAGCCATCGAAGCTCACCTCAAACCTTTTGCCATTGAAAATTTGCGGCACCAAGCAGCAATCGGCCAAGGTGGGCGTGTTGCCAAAACAGTAGGTCGATTGAGGGCCTTGTGCCAACTGGCGTTCAAAGGCCTCCAGTCCGTCTCTCACCCAATGGCGGTACCACGCGTTTTTCTGGTCTTCGTTCAAACCCAAGTCAACGCTGAGGTATTTAAGAACACGAAGATTGTTGATAGGGTGAATTTCACACGCAATTGATTGCGCCAAAGCGCGGACACGCGCTCGGCCCAATGCATCCTTTGGCAACAACGCAGGCTCTGGGTGGGTTTCATCCAGGTATTCAATGATGGCCATGGACTGGCTCAGGTGCTCTCCCTCCACAACCAAGTTAGGCACCAGGTTGTCAGCAGCCACACTGCTGTAGGCGGCTTCCTTGTGTTCGCCCTTGCCAATGTGAACTGCGATATATTCATAGGGCAAGCCCTTCAAGTGCAGTGCAATTCGGACTCGAAATGACGCTGAGGAACGGAAGTAGTTGTAAAGTTTCATAGGCATTAGCATAAACTGGAAACATGTCCGCTGACACCCTCCAACCTCATCTTCCATGGCTTGAAAGCCATTTACCGCTGCCCCCTGTACAAAACGCATGGGGCGATGATACCGAGGCGCCAGGTTTGCTGGCAGCGGGCTCAGATTTAGGGGTTGAGCGGCTTTTAGAAGCCTATGCCAAAGGCGTGTTTCCTTGGTTCAACGCCGACCAGCCTGTGCTGTGGTGGAGCCCCGATCCCCGCATGGTGCTGCAAATCAAACACTTCAAACTTCACCGATCTTTGCGAAAAACCTTGGCTCGTTATTCGGCACATCCTCAATTTGAGTTGTGTTTTGACCGCGCATTTGACGACGTGATAGAAGCATGCGCGCAAAGCCCCAGAGAAGGTCAAAAAGGAACTTGGATCGTGCCGCCCATGGTGGAGGCCTACAAAGCCTTGCACAGAGCAGGCTACGCGCACAGCGCCGAAACATGGCTCGATGGCCACTTGGTGGCAGGTCTGTACTTTGTTTGCATTGGCAAAGCTGTGTTTGGCGAATCCATGTTCAGCACGCTCAGTGACGGCTCCAAAATGGCACTTGCAGCTTTGGTTCATATCTGCGAGCAACACAGTATTCAGGCCATTGATTGCCAGCAAAATACGGCTCATTTGGCCTCGATGGGCGCCAGCGAAATGACGCGCACCGCATTTTTAGCTCAAAGTGTGCCTGCCTTGCAACTCACAAGTCCTGACTGGAAAAATGCCCAAATTGATTGGGATGTTTGGCGAACGGGCGCACCATGACACACCTCAAGGACCTGCCCTTTAGCACGCTGCAGTTTTATGCCACTGCGGCCTACCCTTGCAGTTATTTAGATGGCCGTGAAGCACGCTCGCAGGTGGCGACGCCCAGTCATTTGATTCAAACCGATGTGTATTCGGACTTGGTCGAGCGCGGCTTTCGCAGAAGTGGTCTCTTTACATACCGGCCCTATTGCGATGGCTGCCAAGCATGTGTGCCCATGCGCGTTCTGTGCAATGGGTTCAAGCCCAACAAAAGTCAAAAGCGAGCTCTGAAAAAACATCAAAATTTGGTGGCGCGCGTGTCTAGATTGGGTTTTGAAAATGAGCATTACGACTTGTATTTGCGTTATCAAAACAGCCGCCATTCGGGTGGCGGCATGGACCAAGACAGCATTGAGCAGTACAAGCAGTTTTTGCTTCAAAGTCGCGTCAATTCGAGGTTGGTTGAGTTCAGAGAAGCCTGCGCCAATGGCGAAGTGGGTGAACTCAAAATGGTCTGCATTGTCGATGTCCTGAACCAAGGCTTGTCTGCGGTGTACACCTTTTATGCCCCAGAGGAGCACGCCAGTTACGGCACTTATGGCGTGCTTTGGCAAATTCAACAGGCCAAAGACCTAGGCCTGCCTTACGTTTACATGGGCTACTGGATTGGTGCCAGCCCCAAAATGCAATACAAAGAACGCTTTGCGCCCTGCGAAAGCCTTCAAAACGACCTATGGAAGCCTCACCCTTCTTCGCGCTGACAAATTGGATCACCACAAAGCCAATTTCATCTTGTAAAATAAGATTTCACAAACAGCACTAGGTTCAGTCCCATGAGAAAAGCTGAAGCACACCCGCCAGCAGCACCGACCATTCAAGTCATAGAGCGCTTGTTTTCACTGATGGATGTATTGGCTTCTAGAGAAGATGCTATTTCGCTCAAAGAGATCAGTGAAAAAACAGGCTTGCATCCGTCCACCGCACACCGAATCTTGAACGACCTGACCATTGGCCGTTTTGTAGATCGCCCAGAACCTGGCAGCTATCGATTGGGCATGCGCATGTTAGAGCTGGGCAACCTGGTCAAGGCGCGCCTCAATGTGCGCGATGCCGCACTTGCGCCAATGCGTGATTTGCACAAACTGATCCAACAACCTGTCAACTTAAGCATGCGACAGGGCGATGAAATTGTTTACATCGAACGAGCGTTCAGCGAGCGCTCGGGCATGCAAGTTGTTAGAGCCATTGGCGGCCGTGCGCCTTTGCATCTAACATCGGTCGGCAAGTTGTTTTTGTCTGTAGATGAGCCCATGAAGGTTCGAAGCTACGCGGCGCGCACTGGCTTAAACGGTCAGACCAAAAATAGCATTACGCAGCTTCAAGTGCTGGAACGTGAACTGTCAAAGGTTCGCCAATATGGCATTGCGCGCGACAACGAGGAATTGGAATTGGGTGTGCGCTGTATTGCAGCAGGCATTTATGATGACCAAGGCAAGTTGCTTGCGGGCCTCTCTATCTCAGCACCCGCTGATCGAATTGACGAAGCTTGGTCAGCCAAATTGCAAGCAACAGCCGAAGGAATTTCTCAAGCCCTAGGCTACAAAGATTGAGGCTTTAGCCAGCCGCATCGGCTGAAGCAACTTGACTGCGAACATTTTGATTTTCGACCCAGCGTCGAACTCTCTCAGCATCTGCAATTCGGCTTAATTTGCCAGCAGAGTCTAAAAACACCATGATGATTTTGCGTCCCGCCACCTTGGTCTGCATGACCAAGCATTGGCCAGCTTCAGAGATGTAGCCTGTCTTTTGCAAACCGATGTCCCAGTTGGGACTTTTCACCAGTCTGTTGGTGGTGTTGTATTGCAGAGTTCTGCGGCCCACGGCCACCTCTCGACCAGGTGATGTCGAAAGTTCACGCATCAAGGGGACATCGTAAGCAGCACCAACCAGCACGGCCAAATCTGTGGCGCTGGATTGGTTGCGGCTGGAAAGTCCAGTCGGATCGACGTAATGTGTGGACGCCATGCCAAGGTCTTTAGCGCGTTCGTTCATGGCTTTGACAAACAAGGGCATGCCACCTGGATAAGTTCTGCCCAATGCGTGTGCAGCGCGATTTTCACTGGCCATCAAGGCTAGGTGCAGCAAGTCACCGCGACTGAGTACCGAGCCAACAGCTAAACGCGAGGTGCTGCCTTTTTCGGTATCCACATCGTCTTGGGTGATGGTGATCATTTCGGTTTGAGCCAAGTTGGCTTCGCTGATGACCAAGCCTGTCATGAGTTTGGTAAGTGATGCAATGGGCAAGACGGCCATGTCGTTCTTGCGAATTAAAACTTCATGTGTGTCTTGATCAATGACAAGCGCTACGCTGGAACGCAAATCGAGAAAGTCAGCGCCTTGGTGTAAACCGGCAATGCGACCAAAAGAAGGTCTTGTGTCTGTGGACTTTTGCTTGACGGATTTACGGGGTTTTTGAGTATTTTTAGCTGAGGCCTTGGGTGAAGGTTTAGCTGCAGATTTGGCTGTGTTTTGTGCAGAAACCACCGGTTTTTTGGCGGCAACTGGTTTTCGCGTGTTCTCGTTGGCTGCCGCGTAGGTTGAAAGTGACATCAAGGCCAAGATGCACAAAGGCAAACAAGGATTGAAAACACGGCAGTAAAACAGGCGATTTAGTGGATTCAAAGCATTACTTTCGAGGCTCAAAGTCATTCGGAAATTGGCGAGTCTCATAGAAACTTGCGACAGTGTACCAAAATAAAAAATCTGCGCAAGATCAACACCTTGCGCAAGCTTCTTGAAGACCTTGCTCAGTCTTTGCTCTAAAGCAATTAACCCTGAGCCGCCACCCTGTCTGCTTTGCTTTGAAGTTTATTCAATGCGCTCAAATAGGCCTTGGCCGAGGCCACAATGATGTCGGGGTCAGAGCCTACGCCATTGACCACGCGGCCGCTGTTTTGCAAGCGAACCGTGACTTCGCCTTGGCTTTCGGTCGATCCACTGATGGCGTTCACAGAATAAAGCACCATTTCAGCACCGCTTTCCACGATCGATTCAATGGCTTTGAGGGATGCATCTACCGGGCCATTGCCCTCCGATTTGCCATGAACTTCCTTGCCACTGACCGTAAAAACAATGGCAGCGCTGGGTCGCTCTCCTGTTTCACTGTGTTGCGCCAAAGATACAAAGGCATATTGCTCTTTGTCTTGGGTGACGCTTTCTTCACTGACCAAGGCCAAGATATCCTCGTCAAAGATTTCGCTTTTGCGGTCTGCTAATTCTTTGAAACGCGTAAAGGCAGCGTTCAACTCTGTCTCACTTTCGAGCACCACACCCAGCTCTTGCATGCGTTGCTTGAAGGCGTTGCGGCCGCTTAATTTGCCCAGCACAATTTTGTTGGCTGACCAACCCACATCTTCTGCCCGCATGATTTCGTAAGTGTCGCGCGCTTTGAGCACGCCATCTTGGTGAATACCTGAGGCATGTGCAAAAGCATTGGCACCCACCACTGCCTTGTTGGGCTGCACAACAAAGCCTGTGGTCTGGCTCACCATGCGACTGGCCGCCACGATGTGCACAGGGTCGATGTTCATCTCTAAACCAAAGTAGTCTTTGCGCGTTCTGACGGCCATGACAATTTCTTCCAAAGAACAATTGCCGGCCCGTTCACCCAAGCCATTGATGGTGCATTCAACCTGACGTGCACCGCCCAACTTCACACCTGCCA
>Ga0209651_1000070_pt1 | contig 34810 bp, 35 predicted proteins | sample LauGreFBDMM110SN_2_FD_188216 | JGI IMG/M metagenome (GOLD analysis project Ga0209651, IMG submission 188216) | Freshwater lake microbial communities from Lake Michigan, USA - Fa13.BD.MM110.SN (SPAdes) (version 2) | ecosystem: Environmental > Aquatic > Freshwater > Lake | place: Lake Michigan... | reverse complement strand
CACGGCACACCGCTTCAAAACTTCTAACTTGGACACGCAGTGCCATCGGGTGCATATATTGTGCTGCTTGACTCGTCAACAAGCGCGTCAAAGTACTACCAGCCTCAAGACCGATCAGGTCACGCTCCAATAACTCACTGAACTCAACTTGTTCGGTGTTCAAGACATCGTCTTTTTTGAGCACTGCGGCCAGCTGATCGTTGCGATATGGCTGAACCCATAAACCTTGCACATCGCAGCCTTCTACCACCACGCCCAAATCAGCTTCACCCGTTCTAACTCGCCTTACAACCTCGTCACTCCAAGACTCTTCCAACATGATGCGAACGTTGTTGTTTGAGGCTTGAAAGCTGGCCACATCAGATGGCAGAAATTGCACCATGGCAGAGGTGTTACCCAAAACTCTCAGTACAGAGTTGCGACCCATCGAATAATTGGTCATCTCTGCACGCATATGTTGCACGGCAGCAATCACTTCTCGAGCATGTTTCAGCAGATGTTCGCCAGCAGGCGTGAGTTGCAAACCGCGCGAATGACGTTCGAACAATTTTGATTTGAATTGGTGCTCTAACAAAGACAATCTTCGACTGGCGGCGGGCACAGTAATGTGACTGGCCTCAGAAGCACGTGTGAGGTTGCGCATTTCGGCTGCTTTGACAAAAAGCGCCAGGGAGTCGATATCGGGCAGCATATTCGGAATTTTATCTCGACATTTCAATTTTGGCTTGCCGTCCTTGCAACACGCCGTTGTCCACATTCCAATTCACAAATTTCTCAGTCTTGCCTAAAGTCCACTCCATTCATTCAATCAATAGGAATTTCATGCACAAAATGCTGATCGGGGGTCAGTGGATCCATGCAAAAGATGGTCGTAGCCTGCCAGTGAACAACCCCAGTGATGGTCAGGTATTTGATTCAATTTCGCGCGGTGGCGCCCATGAAATTGACCTGGCTGTGAATGCTGCACGGGCCGCCTTGTCTGGCCCTTGGGGTGCCATGAACCTGACCGACAAAGGAAGACTGCTGGTCAAGATTTCTCAAAAGATTTTGGACCATGAAGAAGAGTTGGCTCAGCTTGAGGCGCGCGATACTGGTAAGCCTATTACGACTGCTCGCAATGACATCAAGGTGTTGGCGCGTTATTTTGAGTTTTACGGTACGGCCGCCGACAAAATTCACGGCGAAGTCATCCCCTTCGTCAACGGTCATCAGGTTAGCCTCATACGTGAGCCTTTGGGCGTGACAGCGCACATCATTCCGTGGAACTACCCCGCACAAATGCTGGGTCGCACTGTCGCACCCGCATTGGCAGTGGGCAATGCCACTGTGCTCAAGCCTGCTGAAGACACCAGTCTGTCTGCTTTGCGCGTAGCTGAGTTAGCCTTGGAAGCTGGTTTACCAACTGGTGTCTTGAATGTGGTGACTGGCTTAGGAGAAGAAGCCGGTGCGGCGCTGGCTGCGCACCCTGGCATCAACTTCATTTCGTTCACTGGCTCGAACGAAGTGGGTACCTTGGTACAACAAGCTGCCGCCAAGAATGCGGTCAAGTGCGTCCTGGAACTGGGCGGCAAGTCGCCGCAAATTGTGTTCGACGATGTGGACGTTGAACGCGCTGTGCCTATTATCGTTCGCGCCATTGTTCAAAATGCTGGCCAAACCTGTACGGCGGGAAGCCGTCTTTTGGTGCAACGCACAATTTTTGACAGCTTCGTGGCCAAAGTAGCTGAGGCATTTGCCAAAGTTAAAGTGGGTACACCCGAGATGGACCACGACTGTGGCCCCCTCATGAACCCTGCGCAATTTGCGCGCGTTAACCGCTACATCAACCAAGCACGAGACAGTGGTGTGCCTGTTTTAGCGGAAGGCACACTAGCCCCTGGCCTTAGTGCTTCGGGCTACTTTGTCAAACCGACTTTGTTTGGCCCCGTTCCTCGGACCCACGCCTTGGCTTGCGAAGAAATTTTCGGCCCTGTGCTGTCGGCCATGCCTTTTGAAGATGAAGCAGATGCCATCGCGTTAGCCAACGGAACCGACTATGGTTTGCTGGCTGCGGTATGGACAGAGAACGCTGGCCGACTTCAACGCGTGGCCAAGGCAGTTCAAGCTGGTCAAGTGTTCATGAATTGCTACGGCGCTGGCGGCGGTGTGGAGTTACCGTTTGGAGGCACAAAACGCAGCGGCCACGGACGTGAAAAAGGTTTGCTGGCGCTCGAAGAACTCAGCTCTTGCAAGACCTTGGTTCATTACCACGGTTGAAACACACAGAGAGACAAGCCATGACAACATTGAATGGAAAAATTGCCATCGTGACAGGCGCTGCAGCAGGCTTTGGTGCCGCCATTGCCACGCTCTATGTACAAGAAGGCGCCAAAGTCATTTTGGCCGACATTGCAGTTGAAGCAGGTACATCACTTGCCCAAAAACTCGGAAATTCTGCACATTTTGTGACCTGCGATGTGTCAAACAAAGCGCATATCGATGCTGCAGTGCAAACCTGCATCAAACACTTTGGCGTACCCGACATTGTGGTCAACAACGCAGGTATGACGCACAACAACCAGTCAATGCTTACTGTAGAAGAAAGCATGTTTGACAAAATGTTTGCAGTCAACGTGAAGTCAATCTACTACATGACCCAAGCTGTCGTGCCCCACATGATTGAAAGAGGCAAAGGCGTCATTTTGAACGTGGGTTCAACCGCAGGTATCCGCCCTCGTCCCGGCCTTACTTGGTACAACGCATCAAAAGGTGCAGTCAATTTGCTAAGTAAATCGATGGCTGTCGAATTGGGTGGACATGGCATCCGCGTCAATGCCATTTGCCCTGTGATTGGCGAGACTGCTATGTTGCAGCAGTTCATGGGCCAGCCTGATACCCCAGAAAATCGTGCCAAATTCATTGCTACCATTCCATTGGGCCGGCTTTCTCGTCCATCCGATGTGGCAGCGGTAGCGCACTTTTTGGCGACCGATGCTGCTGAATTTATTAGCGGTGTTGAGTTTCCTGTTGACGGAGCGCGAACCGTCTAAGGCTTAAGTAGCAGCGCGCGCAAGCACAGATTGCGCTCGCTCAATGACCGGCTTGTCGATCATCTGCCCATCCAGCGCCACTGCCGCACCTTGGCTTTGAGCAGCCGCGTGCAAAACTCGTTTGGCCCACTCTAGCTCTTCTGCACTGGGAAGAAATGCTTTTTCAACAGCGGCAATTTGTTTGGGGTGAATACACAATTTTCCGCCAAAACCCAAAGATGACGCACGCAATGCATCTTCACTGACCAAGCTCATGTTGTCTATGGCTGTGGTCACACCATCTACCGGCGACTGCAGTCCAGCTAAGCGTGAGATCAAGACCAAGTGCGATCGGAAATACAGCAAAGCATCGCCATCCCCAGAAATACCCAGCTCTTTTTTGAAATCAATTGAGCCAAATAAAAGACGCTCAACGCCAGGCGCTTTAGCTACCGACAACACTTGATGAAAACCAACTGCAGTTTCAATAAGAGGTAAAAGCGCCTTGCCCGGTAACTTTTGCTGCAACAAACTCAGCTGAACTGGGTCTTCAGCTTTGGGCACCACCACACCCAATACTCGTCCAGCCGTGCACAACTCGCAATCATCTGAGTACCAAGACGTGTCACTGCCATTGATTCGGACATACACAGGTAAGGCATCATCAGTTTGCAACCACTTCTTGAAGGCTTCCCTTGCCATCACTTTGTCTTGCGGTGCAACAGCGTCTTCCAAATCAACGATCACAGCACCCGCACCACTGGTAGCAGCTTTGGAAATACGATCAATGCGTGTGGCGGGAACAAATAAATAACTTCGAAGGGGCATGCTCATCTTTCACTGGATTTGAGCCTTGAGACCATGAATTGAGAAGCATGAATCAAATGCTCTTTGGCTAGCTTTTCGGCCAAGTCTGCCTTTCCTTTGCCGATAGCTTCTAAGATCTTGGCGTGTTGGTCCCAAATGTCTCGAGGCTCTTGATCTTCGATCAACACCTCCCCCATCACACGCTGCGTGTAGGTTAAGTGCGTAGCCATGGCGGGGGCAATGAGCGGATTACCAGACAGGCTGTACAAAAATTCATGGAACTTGATGTCTGCCGCAATCATTTTAGCGATGGCACCACTGGCAACGGCTTTACGTCCCAGCTCAATGATGGCCGAGCCTTGCTTCAAGGTCTGCTCACTGATATTGCCAGCGGCCAAACGACAGGCCATTCCTTCTATGGCGGCGCGCATTTCGTAAATGTTGGCCACATGATCGGCGTCCAGTGGCGCCACGATCAAACCTCGACCGGGCGCATCCGTCAAAACGCCCTGATTGCGCAACAACATCAAAGCCTGTTGTACGGGCTGGCGTGAGACGCCCAAGGCCAGTGCAATTTGCTCTTGGATGATTCGTTCGCCCGGACTCATTTTTCCAGAAGCAATCTCTGCTAAGAGGGCATCTTTGACTTGGTCGACCAGGTTAGGTTGGGTGGCTATGGCTTTCATGTTCTGGCAAGTCTATCGCAAGCGGGCATGGACTTGGGTTAGGAAATTTGAGCCGCTTGCAATATCGATTGACGCAACACACGGTGCAAGATCTTGCCTGTGGCAGTGCGCGGCATCTCCTCGTCTTGAATGAAAGCGATTGTTTGCGGCCGTTTGTAACCCGCCATTCGGGTTTTGCACCACGCAATCAACTCTTGTTCGGAAGCCTCAACTTCATGGTGCAACACCACAAATGCATGCACGGCCTCACCCCACTTGTCGTGGGGTAAGCCCAGAACGGCAACATCTTTGACTTTTTCATGGGCACCCAACACGCCCTCCACTTCTGAAGGGTAGATGTTTTCGCCACCGCTGATGATCATGTTGCTTTTGCGATCAACCAAGTGAATAAAGCCGTCTTGATCTCGCAAGGCCATGTCCCCAACCGAGCACCACTGTCCAGCAAAAGCCTCTTTAGTTTTTTCTGGGTCGTTCCAGTAGCCATCGAAAACATAGGGTGTTTTAGAGAACAGTTCACCCACTTCGCCGTCATGCACCTCTTGGCCATCAGAATTTAGAAGCTTGATGGCGCCAGAACCTGCCCATTCGCGGCCTACAGAACCTAATCGGTCAATTTGTTCATGGGGTCTTAGCAGCGTGACCCAGCCTGCCTCGGTTGAGCCATACAACTCATAAAGTTTGCCGTTTTTGAAGAACGACAGAATGGCTAATTTGGTATCTTTGCGCGCGGGCGCAGAGGAGATCATCAATTTTTCAACCGCAGAAACGTCGTACTTTGCTTTTACCTCTGAGGGCAATCCCAGCATCATGATGTAGTGCGTAGGAACCAAAGAGGTGAAAGTAATTTTTTCAGCTGACAAGGTGGCCAGTAATGTTTCTGGGTCAAAACTTTTGCGATCGTCGATGACACAGGTGGCTCCCAACTGCGTGAAGGTGTGACTGAAATACAGCGAATTGGCATGACACATGGGCATGACCAAAAGAGCCGAGTCTTGCGCCTTAAAGCCCATCTCGAGCGCTGTAGCCAAGGCAATCAGAGAGCTGCCTTCGTGGCTTCGAACAGCCCCTTTGGGTCGCCCCGTCGTACCCGAGGTGTACATCAACGCGCTCATGTCGCTGGGTAAGACACTGACGGGCGGCACATTCAAGGGTGCCGTTGCTAAAATTTGCTCATAGGAAGTCCACCCCTCATTTGCAGTCTCTCCAAGTGCAATGAAGACTTTGTTAGGCAAATTCAATTTAGCTCGCAACGGCTCTACACGTTCTATTAATTCATCTTGCACGATCATCGCCACTGCGCCACTGTGGCCCAAGATGTAATCAATTTCTGCCGTCATCAGCCTGAAGTTCAGAGGCACGGCCACGAGGCCTGCTCTGGCTAAGCCAGCATACATCTCCATCCATTCAACACGGTTGTAGGCCAACAAGGCCACCCTGTCTCCTTTGGTCAAACCGAGCCCCAGCAAACCATTCGCCAATTGAGTTGCTCTTTTATTCCATGCAGCAAAAGTGATGGAACGCACGGAGTCTCTTGCGCCAATTTTGTTTGGCGTTAGGCGTGCATGGGTGGCAACTGCATCGGAAATATTCATCAAAAAATTCATGGCGATCTTAGATAAATTTCAAAAAAGTGCCTTATTATCTCAGAACTCTGAATTCAGAGTTCACTAGGGAAAGTCCCAATTCACTTCATCAATTGAAATTTGAATACTTGTTTCAAACCTTGACTCGTCCTTCACATTCAAACCCGCCTCTATGACTACACCGCAAATTTCCCCCGACAGTGCTGCGGCACTGATTGCCAAATTTCTCAAAGCCCGTGGGGTTAGCCGCGTGTTTGCTTTGTGCGGCGGGCACATCATGCCGATCTGGATGCAGATCGATGCACATGGCATTCAAATCGTGGATGTGCGAGACGAGCGTGCCGCGGTTTACATGGCCCATGCCCATTCGGAACTCACAGGACAAATTGGAGTTGCACTGGTCACCGCAGGGCCTGGTGTGACCAATGCCATGACCGGCATCGCCAATGCTCACACAGCGCGTGCCTCTGTGCTCATCCTGTCGGGTACGCCGCCGCAAGCACAAGAAAACCGGGGTGCACTGCAAGACATGTCTCACGTTGAATTTGTGAAACCCCTTACCCGCTATGCGCGCACCGTACGCCATCCAGACTTGGTCTTGCAAGAACTGGACGAAGCAGTTTCTAGGGCATTGGGTCATGGCGGCGAGCCAGGCCCTGCCTACATAGATTTCCCAGTAGATACTTTGCGTGCACGCGTCAGTCCTGCCGTTCAATTGGCCGAGTTTTTTCAAATGCGCGCTCAACACAAAATTTTGCCTGAGTTGGCCGCTGCGCAAGCCGCCATGGAAATTTTGTGGCAAGCCAAACGCCCTCTGATCATTTCAGGACGAGGTGCCCGAGGCGCCCAAAAGCCTTTGATCAATTTTCTCGACAAACTGGGCGCGCTATATTTGGACACAGGCGAAAGTCGCGGACTTGTGCCAGAAAATCACCCGTCTGTGGTGGCCGCCATGCGGGGCTCGGTCATGTCTCAAGCCGATGTGGTGGTGACACTGGGCCGCAAGCTCGACTTCCAATTGGCCTACGGCTCTCCCGCAGTATTTGGCGATGCCAAGTTTGTGCGAATTGCCGAATGCGCATCAGAGCTGAGAGACAACCGAAGGGGCGCAGCTGAAGTTTTTGCAAGTGTCTCATGCACTCTCGAAACCATCTTAGAACTGGCAGGCAATCGAGAGCCACAAACAGATCGCGAATGGGCTGCAAAAGTCAGACTACAACACGAACAACGGGCTGACAAACTGGTCATCAGCATGCAACAAGCTCCTGCTGGCAGCGATGGCTTGATGCACCCTAACAAACTACTGTCGGCCTTGCGTGCCGAGTTGCCAGAAGATGCCGTAGTCGTAGCAGACGGTGGAGACTTTCTGAGCTTTGCGCGAGTAGGCTTACCTGCTTCAACCTACCTCGATCCAGGATCTTTAGGCTGCATTGGCGTAGGCACACCTTTTGGTATTGCCGCAAGTTTGGCACTGCCCGAGAGAACCGTGGTGGTGGCAACAGGAGATGGTGCTTTTGGCTTCAACGCAATGGAAATCGACACAGCAGTTAGACACAAAGCACCCGTTTTGATTGTGGTAGCAAATAATGGCTCTTGGGCCATTGAGGTGCGAGACCAGCTTGAAACGCACGGCAAGGTCGTAGGGACTCAATTGCAATTTGCCGACCATGCCGCAATGGCGCGGGCCTTTGGTATGCACGGCGAGCGAGTGACATCTGCGGATGAATTGCCAGCCGCCATTCAACGCGCCTTGGCCAACAGGCCAGCCTTACTGGATGTGTTGGTCACACCCGAGGCTGCATCATCTGACGCCAAATCAGGACTGGCTTGGGTGCCAGACCTTCAGGCCTTGGGTGCTTGGGACAGTGCGGAGAAAAATTGGCGGGGTTAGGTGTGAGGCTGTCAATTATGTGATTGATACAAACTGTAAACGATGTCTCCAGTATGTACCTTTTTAAAGTGGTGGGCCCACCAGGACTTGAACCTGGGACCAAAGGATTATGAGTCCTCTGCTCTAACCAACTGAGCTATAGGCCCTTGGGCAACATTGTACTTTGCCCAAAAGCCTCTCTCAGAGAGCGGACGACCTTAAGCCGCAACCGGCTTGAACTGGTACCCATTACCGCTTGCTTCCATCGTGCCAAACGCTGGGAAGGGGAAGTGGAAACCACCGGCCATCATTTTGTCATTGACTAACATGTCAAAGACACGGCGGCGTGACATGCGTGCCATAACAGGGTTCATGTCAAAAACCACCGACCAATCGGGCGCACGTGCAAACAGGGAAGGCACATTGGTAATGTCGGCCACATAAGCAAACGACTGTCCTTCTGAATCCATGCGGAACAAGGTGTGGCCAGGCGTATGCCCAAAGGCAGCTACCGATGTAATGCCAGGCGCAATGACAGCGCCGGGTTCAAACTTCACCAACTGATCGCCGCCCAAATTGCCAAGTGCACGGCGCACGGCCATGAAGGCGCCTTTCGTACCGGGGGGTGCAGCTTCCATGCGGGCGTCGTCCATCCAGAAATCATGCTCGGGGGCAGGCACGTGCACACGGGCGTTAGGGTAGACCAACTGGCCCGCTTTGTTGCGCAAGCCGTTGATGTGATCGCCGTGGTAGTGGCTTAGCACCACGTTATTGATGTCTGTGGGTTTGAGGCCAACAGCGTCCAATTGGGCGGCCAGTTTGCCTGTGGTGGGTGGGCCGTTGTCGGCAAAGCCAGTGTCAAACAAATAGCGCTGATTGCCGTTGATGAGCAAGAAGGGGGTGAAGGGTATATCGATGTAGTCGGTGGGCAGGTTTTGGCTGGCCAGCATGGCTTTGACTTGCTCGAGGGGTGCGTTGGTCACAAACTCTTCGCCCAAGGGACGGCGCAATGCGCCATCGTTCAAAGCGATGACTTCCATGTTGCCGAGTTTCATGCGCTTAAAACCCACGCTAGGCAAAGTGGGCGGACCAAAGTTGGCGGCCGCTTGAGACCACACAGAAGAAAAAGTAAGGGCGGATGCACCGGCAATGCCAGCTCCTAAAAATAAGCGGCGGTCTAGCACGGTGAGGTCTCCTTAGTCTGATAAGTAATTAATGTACCAATGGCATGAGTGAGCATGTGCTGGTTGCGAGAAATAACCCTTGTTGTGAGTTGGGCAGGTGTGGCTGTAAGTGCAGCAACTTGCGAAGTGAGATGTTTGTGACTATACTGTATTTTTATACAGTATATTTGCAGCATGCCTACAAATGCTTTCATCACACCTCAGCCCTTAGACGCCACCGCCCCCAAGCTGTGGCTCAACATGTGCAGCTGGAAAGTACCCGCTGGCTTTCCCTCGCCCGCAGCCGATCACACCCAAAAGCGCATTGACCTCAACGACCACCTCATTCGCAACAAAGAGGCCACGTTCATTTTCAAAGTGAAGGGCGACTCCATGGTGGGTGCCGGTATTTACGAAGGCGATGCGCTGGTCATCGACCGCTCCATTGAAGCCAAGCACAACAACATTGTGTTGGCCGTGCTCAACAACGAGTTCACCGTGAAGCGTTTGTACCGGCGCGGTGGCGTGGTCAAGCTCGTGGCCGAAAACAATTTGTACCCGCCCATTGTGGTGAAGAGTGGCGAGGAGCTCAGCATCTGGGGCGTGGTCACTTACAACTTGCACAAGTTGTATTGAGGCCTCACCAGCTTGTAGTACATCGTCATGAGTTCTTCCACACAAGCGCCCGCTCAACAACTGGCTTTGATCGATTGCAACAACTTCTACGTCAGTTGCGAAAGACTGTTTCGGCCCGACCTGCGCAACGTGCCCGTGGTGGTGTTGTCTAACAACGATGGCTGTGTGGTGTCTCGGTCTAACGAAGCCAAAGCTTTGGGTGTGCGCATGGGGCAGCCTTGGTTTGAGTGCAAAGACTTGGTGGCGCAGCACGGCGTGTTTGCACTCAGCAGCAACTACGCTTTGTATGCCGACTTGTCCAACCGCGTGATGCAAATTTTGAGCGAGTACTCGCCGCGCACCGAGGTGTATTCCATTGACGAATGCTTTGTCGACCTCACTGGCACACCCAATTTGCGTGAAGTGAGTTACGCCATGCGCCAGCGCGTGGTGCAGTGGACGGGCATTCCGGTGTGCGTGGGCATTGGGCCTACCAAAACTTTGGCCAAGCTGGCCAACCATGTGGCCAAGAAGCATCCGCGTTCGCAGGGCGTGTTCAATTTCAACGCGCTCACTGAAATACAAAAAGAAAAGCTGCTCACGCAATTGCCTGTGGAAGAAGTGTGGGGCGTAGGCCGCAAGCTGACTAAGCGCTTGGCCGAGTACAACGTTCACACCGTACAAGATTTAAAAACTGCACACACACCCACATTGCGCGCCGACTTTGGCGTAGTGATAGAAAAAACACAACGCGAGTTGCAAGAAATTCCGTGCGTCGATTTGCAAGAGATCACACCCGATAAACAGCAAATTATTTCTAGCCGCTCGTTTGGCAACATGGTCACGGCGCTGCCTGTTTTAAAAGACGCACTGTCTACATTCGTGGCCAACGCCTGCGCCAAACTGCGCGCACAAAACAGCCAAGCCGCCGTCATTCAAGTGTTCTTGCACACCAACCGTTTTAGAAAAGACTTGCCGCAGTACTCGCCCAGTTTGGCGGTGCCACTGCCCTACCCCACCAACGACAGCTTGATCATTTTCAGGTGGGTAGACGCGCTGTGCGAGCGCATGTACAAACCAGAGTACCAGTACAAAAAAGCCGGGATCATGCTGAGCGAAATCAGCCCTGTCACGCACCATCAAGGCGACTTGCTCGAAGAGCCTTTGCCCGCGCAAGGCACTTTGATGCAAACCTTGGACGCGCTGAACAAACGCTTTGGCCGCGGCGCGGTGAAAGTGTCCACGCAAGGTGCCTACAGCGGGTGGCAGATGCGGCAAGAAAGACGGTCGCCCAACTACACCACCGATTGGACGGAAGTACCAGTGGTTTAGCGATTCATAAAAAGAGTGCATTCACCCAGAAGATGTGCGAAACTGCGGACAAGGTCCTATAGCCATGCAACCTCAAACACTCATCGTCGGTATTCACCTCGCCCGCAGCACTCGCGGGCGCATTTGCTCGCCTCCAAACAAACGCTTCTAAATTTTCCGTTAAGCGTTATTTTTAATTTTTGGAGATAGACATGGCTGATTTGTTTGACAACCCAATGGGTTTGTGTGGTTTTGAGTTTCTTGAATTTGCGTCCCCCGTTCCTGGTGTTTTAGAGCCCTTGTTCGAAAAAATGGGCTTTTCTTTGGTGGCCAAACACCGCTCTAAAGATGTGGTGCTTTACCGCCAAGGCGATATCAATTTCATCGTTAATCGCGAGCCCAAAAGTTTGGCGGGCTACTTTGCGGCCGAGCACGGTCCGTGCGCATGCGCTTTGGCGTTCCGTGTCAAAGACTCGCACAAAGCCTACGCCCGAGCACTCGACATGGGCGCGCAGCCCGTCGAAGTACCTACAGGCCCCATGGAGCTAAGACTGCCCGCCATCAAAGGCATTGGCGGCGCGCCCCTTTATTTGATTGACCGCTACGAAGACGGTAAGAGCATTTACGACATTGACTTCGAGTTCATAGAAGGCGCTGACCGTCACCCCTTTGGCCATGGCCTGAAACTCATCGATCACCTCACACACAATGTGTACAAGGGTCGGATGTCTTTTTGGAGTGGCTTTTACGAGAAGATTTTTAACTTCCGCGAAATTCGCTACTTTGATATCAAAGGCGAGCACACGGGCCTGACCAGCCGCGCCATGTCGGCGCCCGATGGCCTCATTCGCATTCCCCTGAACGAAGAATCGGGCAAGAACGGCGGGCAAATTGAAGAGTTCTTGATGCAGTTCAACGGCGAGGGCATTCAGCACATTGCCTTGCTCACCGACGACATCATGAAGAGCGTCGATTCGCTTCAAATGGCGGGCATTCCCCTCATGACGGCACCCAACGACATTTACTATGAAATGCTGGAAGAGCGCCTGCAAGGCCATGGCGAACCCGTGGCAGAACTGCAAGCTCGAGGTATATTGATGGATGGCTCAACTGCCAATGGCGAAAAACGTTTGCTATTGCAAATTTTCTCGCAAACATTGTTGGGGCCTGTGTTTTTTGAGTTCATTCAACGCAAAGCCGATGAAGGTTTTGGCGAAGGCAACTTCAAGGCATTGTTTGAGTCTTTAGAACGTGATCAAATGAGACGTGGCGCCCTTCAAATAGACGCCTAAAGGAAAGTCATGAAAATTAGCCGAATTCACCACGCTGCTTACCGCTGCAAAGACGCCAAAGAAACCGTTGAGTGGTACGCCAAAAATTTGAACATGGACTTTGTCTTGGCCATTGCCGAAGACTTGGTGCCCTCTACCAAAGCTCCCGACCCCTACATGCACGTCTTCTTAGATGCAGGTGGTGGCAACGTGCTGGCCTTCTTTGAATTGCCCAACTCCCCCGAAATGGGCCGCGATGAAAACACCCCTGGCTGGGTACAGCACATGGCCTTTGAAGTAGACAGCATGGAAACTTTGCTTGCAGCCAAAGCCAAACTGGAGGCCAATGGTGTTGACGTACTAGGCCCTACCAATCACACCATTTTCAAAAGCATTTACTTCTTTGACCCCAATGGCCACCGCTTAGAGTTGGCCACCAACACAGGCACCCCCGAAATGTACAAAACCTTGGACGAGGTGAAGTGGGACATGCTGAACGAGTGGAGCAAAACCAAGCGCGCGCCCAAGCATGCTGCTTGGATGCATGAGCCGGGCTGATTGAGAAACGAGTCAGTCGAATTTACTTCGACTGACTCAAAGCATTGCCCACCATCTTGGACGTGATGTCCACAATTTGAATCATGCGCTCGTAGGGCATGCGCGTAGGGCCAATGACGCCCAAGGTGCCCACCACATGCCCGTCTACTTCGTAGGACGCGCTGACCACCGACAACTCTTGCATAGGCACAAACTGGCTTTCACCGCCAATGAAAATGCGCACACCATCGGCTTGACTGGACACATCGAGCAAGCGCATGAGCTGCGTTTTTTGCTCGAACAAATCGAAGGCCTGACGCAGGTTACCCATGTCGCTGGAGAAGTCGCTGACCGACAGCAAATTGCGCTCACCCGAAATCACCACATCGCCTTCGTCTTCATTCAAAACCTCAGAGCTCATCTGCACCGCAGCTTGCATGAGGCTGGCAATTTCAGATTGCAAATTGACCAACTCTTGCTTCACGCGCAGTCGAACCTGTTCGATGGCCATGCCAGCGTAATGAGCATTCAAATAATTAGACGCTTCGATGAGCTGGCTTTGTGAGTAATCGGCCTCAGTAAAAATCACGCGATTTTGGACATCGCCCTCGGGCGACACAATGATCAGAAGCACGCGTTTTTCAGACAATCGCAAAAATTCAATGTGCCGAAACACCGATGCGCGCTTGGGCGCCATGACGACGCCAACATAGTGAGACAGGCTAGAAAGCATGTTGGCCGCGTTGGCAATCACCTTCTGCGGCTGGTCGGGCGCGAGGCGCTGCGTGAGCAATTCACCCTTCTGAACCGTGAGCATGGTGTCGACGAATAAGCGATAACCCCTATTGGTGGGGATCCTGCCAGCCGATGTATGCGGGCTGGCAATGAGGCCCAATTCTTCGAGGTCAGACATGACGTTTCGAATGGTGGCAGGGGATAATTCCAAGCCAGAAGCCTTAGAGAGCGTGCGGGAACCCACAGGCTGGCCATCAGCAATGTAGCGTTCAACCAGCGCTTTCAGTAATAACTTGGCACGATCATCTAGCATTGACACATTTTAATGATGTAATTTGAGAATGAAATCTAAATTTCGTCATGTTGCCCTATTTGGCAAGTACCACACCATGGTCACGGGCGCCGCTTTGGAAAGCTCGCGCCGGGTTTTGGACGATGTTGCCCAATTTGTCAGCCGCATTGGCGCTGAGGTGGTCATGGAAAAAGGCACCTCAGAGCATTTGGGGCTGAGCCTCTATCCCACCCTCACCATGGCCGAGATTGGCAAACAGTGCGATTTGGGTTTGGTGGTCGGCGGCGACGGCACCATGCTGGGCATTGGCAGGCAAGTGGCGCCTTTCGGGCTGCCACTTATTGGTATCAATCAAGGCAGGCTGGGCTTTATCACCGACATCCCGATTGAGGAATACGCCCAAACGCTCAAGCCCATGATCTTGGGAAATTATGAAGAAGAACAACGCAGCCTACTGCATGCGCAAGTTTGGCGCGACAAGCATTGCGTGTTTGATGCGTTTGCCATGAACGATGTGGTGGTCAACCGCGGCGCCACTTCAGGCATGGTGGAGCTGCGCATTGAAGTTGACGGCCGCTTTGTGGCCACGCAGCGGGCAGACGGTTTGATTGTGGCCACGCCCACTGGCTCGACAGCCTATTCTTTGTCGGCCGGTGGCCCCTTGATGCACCCCAACTTGGGTGGCTGGGTCATTGCACCGATTGCACCTCACACACTTTCAAACCGTCCCATCGTGCTGCCAGATACGTCCAAAATCAGCATTGAACTCGTGTCTGGCCGCGACGCCAGCGCCAACTTTGACATGCAGTCATTGGCCAGCCTCATGATCGGCGATCAAATTACTGTAGAGCAGTCGTCCCACAAGGTGCGCTTTTTGCACCCGCAAGGCTGGAACTACTTTGACACCTTGCGCAAAAAAATGCACTGGAACGAGGGGGGTGTGTAAGCCATGGCTTTGCGGCACATCAGCTTGCGCGACTTTGTCATTGTTCGCGAACTCGACTTAAACCTCTCGCAAGGTTTTAGCGTGCTCACCGGCCAAACGGGCGCTGGCAAATCTATTCTCATTGACGCCTTGCAAATGGCGTTGGGCGAGCGCGCCGATTCAGGAGCAGTCCGAGAAGGCGCAACGCGCTGCGAAGTATCGGCCGAGTTTGATTGCCCTGTGCAAGCGCATGCCGTGCTGGAAGATGCCGGCTTTGAAGTTTCAGACACCTTGCTCTTGAGACGCAGTGTGGACACCCAAGGCAAAAGCCGTGCTTGGGTCAATGGCAGCCAAGCCACCGCCACGCAATTGCGGGCCTTGGGCGAAATGCTGCTAGACATTCACGGCCAACATGCATGGCAAAGCCTCACGCGGCCCGATGCGGTGCGTGGTTTGCTTGATGCCTATGCCAGTCTTAACACCGAAGGCCTCAAGTCGGCATGGCACGCCTGGCGCCAAGCACAACAAGCAGTTCAGACTGCACGCAATGCGCAAGACTCTTTAAGCCGAGAACAAGAACGCTTGGCGTGGCAAATTGGTGAGCTCGACAAACTGGCGCCAGCCTTGGATGAATGGGATGAACTCAATTCGCATCACACTCGCCTGTCTCATGCGCAAGCCTTGATTGACGCAGGTCAAAATGCCATTGGCTCGCTTGATGGTGATGAAGCCTCACGCCTTGGCAAAGCCACTGGCGCCTTAGGACTGCTTTCTCAAGCAATTACCCAGCTACAAGATCAAGCGCATGTAGAACCCGAGTTTCAAAGCATTGCCGAGGTTTTGCAATCCAGTCTTGCGCAAGCCGAAGACGCCGCTCATTCTTTGCAAACTTATCTGCGCAAAACAGATCTGGACCCCGATCGCTTGAAAGAGCTCGATCAACGCATGTCGCAATGGCTGTCTCTTGCGCGCAGATACAAGCGCCCACCTGAAGAGTTGGCTGCCTTATTGGCCAGTTGGAAACAAGAGCTCAATGCGCTTGAAGCTGCTAGCGATCTAGAAGGCCTTGAAGCCCAAGAAAAGTCAGCTTCATTGGCCTATCAAACCGAGGCTAAAAAGTTGTCTCAGCAGCGCAAAAAAGCGGCGCCCAAACTGGCACAAGCGGTCACAAGTGCCATGCAAAACCTGGGCATGCAAGGCGGTCGTTTTGAAGTGGCTTTGATCAGCCTAGAACAAGCGGCCCAGCATGGTCTGGAAGACATTCAATTTTTAGTGGCTGGCCACGCAGGCAGTACACCAAGACCAGTAGGCAAGGTGGCATCGGGCGGTGAACTCTCGCGCATAGCTTTGGCCATTGCTGTGACCACCAGCGAACTAGGCGAAGCCGGCACCCTGATATTTGACGAAGTCGATTCAGGCGTAGGCGGTGCTGTGGCCGAAACGGTGGGCCGACTCATGAAACAACTGGGCATGCACCGCCAAGTCTTGGCCGTCACACATTTACCCCAAGTGGCTTCTTGCGCAGACCATCATTTGCTCGTCAGCAAAGCCAGCAGCAAAGAAGGTGTGAGCAGCAGCGTCACGCTCATTGCAGGCGAGCAACGCGTGACCGAAATTGCCCGCATGTTGGGGGGCGAAAAATTATCAGCAACCACGCTGGCACATGCTCGCGAAATGCTCACCAAATAAATTTTTCAAGTTTGATCACTATGGAAATCGTCTTAATCACTGGCATGTCGGGTTCAGGAAAGTCAGTGGCCTTGCACGCCTTGGAAGACGCTGGCTTTTACTGTGTTGACAACTTGCCGCCTGAATTGCTGATTCCTTTTGCCGAATTAGAGCGCGATCAAAAAGAAGAGCGCGTGGCCATTGCCATCGATGTCCGCAGTGCAGCGTCCCTGCCGCTCATGCCAGGTCAGCTCGAGGTGCTTCGCAACTTGGGTTTTAAAGTCACTTCCATTTATCTAGACGCAGGCTCTGACACCCTGCTCAGACGTTACTCCGAAACAAGAAGGCGGCATCCCTTGTCGGGTCGAAACGCTGCTGAAGGCCAACGCGCGCTGACTGAATCGATTGAATACGAACGCGAGTTGTTGTCTCGCTTAAGAGAAAATGCGCACGTCATAGACACCAGCTTGCTGCGTGCTGCGCAGCTCCAAAGCTACGTTAAGTCTTTGGTCAGCTCGCCTGCTGCCAAACTCACCTTGGTGTTTGAATCGTTTGCTTTCAAACGCGGCATTCCATTGGATGCAGATTATGTGTTTGATGTTCGCATGCTGCCTAACCCACACTATGAATCGGCACTGCGGTCCTTGTCGGGCAAGGACGAGCCCGTTCAAAAATTTTTAGAAACTGACGCAGAAGTTAACTTGATGCAAAGTCAAATTGAAAGCTTCTTAGATCAGTGGCTGCCTGCACTTGAAAAAGACCATCGCAATTACATCACGGTGGCCATTGGCTGCACGGGCGGTCAACATCGTTCGGTGTATTTGGTCGAAAAACTCAGCCAACGCTTTGGTGCACACTGGCTCACACTCAAGCGTCACAGAGAGTTGGACAGCAAGTGACGCACAGGTGTTGGTAAACCCAATACCGCCCAATCTTTTTCAGAAAACCAAGCGCCAGCGTTGGGCGTATGGGGTGCTTTTTTCAATTGCAATTTCACTACATGACAGTGCAAATCTTTGTGGGTGAGAACGTGCTTGAAGGCTGGTAACACCTCTAAGTCCAGTGCACTTGAAGAATTAGGTGCCTCAGTTTTGTCCGACTTTTTAAGCTTGGAATGATTGTCAAAAACTGTGCGCAATGCAGCTTCAGAGTCAAACAAGGGCAAGCTGTAAAGACTCGCCCAAATGCCCTTTGGGGGCCGTTTTTCTAGCCAGACTTCGCCCTTCGCGTTTTGCGCCAGCAACAGCCAAAGCACTTCGCTGCTGCGTTTGATTTTGCGTGTTTTAACAGGGAATTTTTCAGGCTCACCCAAGGCAAAAGCTTTGCATTCATTTTGAACAGGGCAAGTCTGACAATTGGGCTTGCGCGGCAAACACAGCGTGGCGCCCAAATCCATGAGGGCTTGCGAGTATCTCGGCATTGCCGTTTTTAAATTTTGCGTAGGCAAGGCGTTTTCTGCCAACTGCCACAATGCTTTTTCATTTTTGCTGATTGACAAATCGGCGTCATAAGCCCAAACCCGCGTGAGTACCCGCTTCACATTGCCATCCATGATGGCAACACGCTCAGAAAAACAAAACGAAGCCACTGCGGCGGCTGTAGAGCGACCAATGCCAGGCAGCGTGATCAAGTCTGCCGCGTTAGACGGAAACTTTCCGCCAAAACGCGACACCACATCTTGTGCACACTGGTGCAAATTGCGCGCACGACTGTAATAACCCAAGCCACTCCACAACCCCATCACCTTGTCTTGCGGAGCTTTCGCCAAGTCAAGCACGGTGGGAAAGTGCTGCAAAAACTTTTCGTAATAGTCGAGTACCGTGCTCACCTGTGTTTGCTGCAACATGATCTCAGACAGCCATACCCGGTAGGGATCTTGGGTGTTTTGCCAAGGCAAGTGATTACGGCCGTGAACCTTTTGCCAAGCCACCAGCGTCTCTGCCAATGGGGGCAATTCTTTCAGTGCTTTTGACATACTGGGCAGAAAAAAGTGGAGCGCTGGCCTTGCACAATTTGCTTGATGGGTGTGCTGCAAACTCGGCATGGCAAACCCGTTCTGCCGTACACCGAAGCTTCTAACTGGAAGTACCCTGTATTGCCTTGCGCATTCACAAAATCTTTCAAGCTGCTGCCACCTTGCGCCACTGCTCTGGCCAACACTTGCTTAATGGCAGCATGCAATTTAGCCACCCGCGGCGCACTCACTTTGTGAGCCTTAACTGTTGGCCGAATGCCAGACATGAACAAAGCTTCAGAAGCATAAATATTGCCCACACCCACCACCACATCGCCCGCCAATAAAACTTGTTTGATGGGGGCTGCACGTTTTTTCAACCCTTGCTGAAAAAGCTTGAGTTCAAAGCCATCGGTGAGGGGCTCCATGCCCAATTTTCCCAAGAGCTTGGAGGCCGGCGCATGTTGTTCGGAGTCAGACCAAACGGCCGCTCCAAAGCGGCGTGGGTCATGCAAACGCAGAACCCCCTGTGTAGTGACCAAATCCATGTGGTCGTGCTTGCCCGCTTCTGCCTGAGAGGGTGCAAAATTTAAACTGCCAGACATGCCCAAATGCAGCATCAAAATACCGCGGTCCATGTCCAACAAGAGGTACTTTCCGCGGCGCCTCACGCCCCTCACACTCTGCCCCACCAAAAGGGAGGGGGCAACACCCAAAGGCCACCTCAATGGCTTGCCCATGTGCATGGCCAAAACCCGAGCTCCCGCGATCCGACTGGCAAAACTCAGTCTGGTGACTTCGACTTCTGGTAATTCAGGCATGGATACGCTTTAAATACGGGGTGAAATAGGTGAACTGGCGCTACTCTGCCGCAGCCCGTGGATTATGATGGGTTCATGAAGTATTGGTTCTCAACTTTGGCATTGGTCTGGGCGACAACGGGTGTTTGTGCCGAGCCACCCGTGCAAAACTCCAACCTCAATGCGGTTTTGTTTTACCAATTGCTGTTGGGCGAACTCAATGTACGGGCCGGCGAACCTGGCTCAGGTTTTGCCATCATTTTGGATGCTGCACGCAAAACCAAGGACGAGGCCTTGTTTCAGCGCGCCACAGAACTGGCACTTCAATCTCGGTCTGGTGAGGCCGCTTTGCAGGCTGCCAGAAGTTGGAAGTCCAGCCTGCCAGAATCCAAAGAAGCCAATCGCTATATTTTGCAAATTTTGTTGGCACTCAACCGCATCGATGAGGCTGGGCGTACTTTAAAAACCAGCATTGCCAGCTTGCCCATCCAAGAGCAATTGGCCGCCATTGGCTCGATACCCCGTGTGTTTGGCCGTTTACAAGACAAAAATTTAGCCGCCAAAGTGGTCGAACAGGCGCTTAACTCAGCCATTCAAAACTCAGAAACCGCTGCAACCGCCTGGACCACCATTGGCCGCATGAAACGCGATGCCGGTGAATTTCAACCCGCTGCTGAGGCGGCTCGCGCGGGCCATGCTGCCAACCCCAAAGCACCAGGACCCATCATGTTGGCCATGAGCCTTCTGACGATGGTGCCCAATGAAGTTCAGCCCATGATTTCTCAGTACATGGCTGGCGATGCATTACCAGACTTGCGTCTTGGTTATGCGCGCACTCTGATTGATCTTGACCAAATGCAGCCCGCTTTGGCCCAACTCAATCAACTCACTCAGCAGCATCCCACCTTTGCCCCTGGCTGGTTGTTTTTAGGCTTGCTACAAAGTGATTTGTCGCAAGTGTTGCTGTCCGCGCAGTCTCTGAAGCAATACATCAAGCTGGCCGATAACGCCAAGGACCCCGATCAATCTGGCGGGCTGTCAGAAGCTTATTTGGCATTGTCGCAAATGGCTCAAAAGCAAGGTCAATTGACCCAAGCGGACGAGTGGTTGGCGCGCATTCCGCCCAATGCAGATCCGCTCAAAGTTGCAAGCAGGCGCGCTGCATTGTTAGCGCAGCAAGGGCGTAAATCTGATGGTCTGAAGCTCCTTGAACAAGTCAGGGTGGTCACCCCCCAAGATGCACGGCTGAAGGCCTTGGCAATTTCACAATGGTTGCGCGAAGACAAGCAAATCAACGCCGCATTGACCATCATTGAACAAGCCTTGGCGAAGTTTCCTGCTGACACAGATTTACAGTCTGAATTGGCCATGCTGTGCGAGAAGTTAGGCCGCTTTGACCAAATGGAAAGTCTGTTGCGCGGCATCATGAAAGTCAAACCCACCGACGCCCATGCATTCAACGCATTGGGCTATTCATTGGCCGATCGAAAGATAAGGCTCGATGAGGCGCGCCAACTCATTCTCAAAGCCGTGCAATTAGCCCCCCGCGACCCCTTTATTCAAGACAGCTTGGGTTGGCTTGAGTACCGTGTGGGCAACACGGCGGAAGCCATCCGTATTTTGGAGGCCGCCTACAAAGCCCGCCCCGATGCCGAGATTGCGGCCCACTTAGGCGAGGTCTATTGGCAGTCTGGCCAACAAGACAAAGCCGGCACCATTTGGCGCGAAGGCCTGATGCTCAAATCTGACAACGATACCCTGCTTGATACCCTCAAGCAATTCAAATTCAAACCTTGATGGGCTAAGGGCGAGATGCGCAAAAATCGTTTGGTCTGGCTGTGTTTTTCAAGCATCTTTTTAATGGGCGCCTGTTCAACAAGGCCTGCCGCAACGCAAACCTTCACGCCACCGCCCGCCAATCCCGAAAATTCGCAAGTCGTCTCGGTTCAAGCCACCCCCATACCACCCGCCTTTAAAGCAGGCAGGTTTGCGCTTCAAATTGACTCTCAACCGCCTCAATCTTTCATCACCTCCTTTGACTTAACGGGTGGCTGGCCAGATGGCGCACTCAACATCTACAGCCCCTTGGGGATACAAATGGCCCGAGTCGAATGGACGGCGCAAAGTGCGCGTCTTTTGCAAGGCAATCAAGTGCGTGAGTCAAGCAGTCTCGAGCGTTTGGTCTTGGAGCTCACGGGTGCCCAACTGCCCACCGCCGCTTTGGTCGATTGGCTATCAGGCAAACCCACACCCGCTGAAGGTTGGAACGTCGACGTCAGCGAATGGCACTTGCGTCGCTTGGTTCTGGAAAGGGTTCAGCCAGCGCCGCGAACCGTGCTGCGAATTGCCTTTGAATCATGACGTCTTTGCACCAAGTTTTAGCGCCCGCCAAGCTCAATCTGTTTTTGCACATCACAGGCAGAAAAGACAACGGCTATCACCTTTTGCAATCAGTGTTCATGCTCATTGATTGGTATGACACCTTGCACTTTGACCTTCGACGGGATGGTCAAATCAGCCGCGAAGATCTGACCTTCAAGCTGCCAGAAGACGACCTCATCACACGCGCTGCTAGGCTTTTACAGCAGGCCAGCGGCTCCGCCTTGGGTGCGCACATCGCCATTGAAAAGTCCATTCCAGCGCAAGCCGGCATGGGCGGCGGATCTTCCGATGCGGCCACCTGTCTGCTGGCATTGAACAAGCTTTGGAATCTGAATTTCACGGTCAATCAACTGGCCGAACTGGGTTTAAAACTTGGGGCTGATGTACCGTTCTTTCTCAGAGGAGAAAATGCCTGGGTGGAAGGCGTGGGTGAAATCATCACACCCATTTCGGTGCCACCCGCCCAATTTGTCGTGGTCAAACCGCCAGAAGGCCTGGAAACAGCCAAAATTTTTGGCTCTGAAGCCCTTAACCGAGATTCAAAGCCTGCTACAATTTCGGTCTTTGCAACAAACCCGTTCGGCTTCGGCCACAACGACCTGCAACCAGTGGCTGAAAGCCTCTGCCCCCAAATTAGCGAAGCAATAGAATGGCTTGAAACAGCCAAACTAGAGTCAGCTGTTGTCAAAGGCAGAATGACAGGCTCCGGGAGTGCAGTGTTTGCGCAAGTGCCACGCGGCACGAATTTAAGCCAAATGCCTCAAGTTCCAACAACTTGGCCCCTTTGGCAAATTCGAATGTGTGGCAATTTGGAAGTTCATCCCCAAAAGGGTTGGGCCTCCAGCGACGTTTGATCGGTGGGCAGCTCTAGATTTTCTATAGTTGCCAACCCGTGTAGGGGAGTCGCCAAGTTGGTTAAGGCACCGGATTTTGATTCCGGCATGCGAAGGTTCGAGTCCTTCTTCCCCTGCCAAATCTTTCACAAGCCGTCAAACGCCATGTGATTGAATGCGCGGTCAAACGCGCAGTGATTGAAATTTATGCGGTAAGTCGCATCGGCCCTTCATTTAATCGCACAGAAGCTCATGCTGCAACCGAACGCAAATTCAAACTCTGACTTCATGGTCTTCACGGGCAATGCCAACCCCGTGTTGGCGGCAGAAGTTGCCTATGAGTTGGATGTAACCCTCGGCTTGGCCGATGTCGGGCGCTTTTCTGATGGTGAAGTCAGGGTTGAGTTAAAGCAAAACGTGCGCGCTCGTGATGTGTTCGTCATTCAGTCCACATGCGCCCCCACCAACGAAAACATGATGGAACTGCTGATCATGGTCGACGCTTTAAAGCGCGCCTCAGCAGGTCGCATCAGCGCCATCATTCCTTACTTCGGATATGCGCGCCAAGACCGTCGCCCGCGTTCAACGCGTGTGCCTATCACGGCCAAAGTGATTGCCAACATGCTTCAAGCAGTGGGTGTGAATCATGTCCTCACCATGGACTTACACGCCGACCAAATTCAAGGTTTCTTCGACATCCCCGTCGACAACATTTACGCCTCTCCCGTGCTGTTGGGCGATCTGCTCCAGAAGAACTACGAAGACCTTATTGTGGTTTCACCCGATGTGGGCGGTGTGGTTCGCGCTCGGGCATTGGCCAAACAACTGAACTGCGATTTAGCCATCATTGACAAACGCCGCCCTTCAGCCAATGTCAGCGAAGTGATGCACGTCATTGGTGAAATCGATGGACGCAATTGCGTCATCATGGACGACATGATTGATACCGCAGGCACCTTGGTCAAGGCGGCTGAAGTTTTGAAAGCACGTGGTGCTAAAAAAGTTTACGCCTATTGCACACACCCCATTTTCTCAGGCCCCGCCATTGACCGCATTGCCAAAGGCGACGCCCTCGATGAAGTGGTTGTGACCAACACCATCCCGTTATCGCAATCTGCTGCTGCATGCCCCAAAATTCGCCAACTCACTGTGGCGCCGCTGTTGGCCAAAACCATTCAGCGCATTGCCAATGGTGAGTCGGTCATGAGTTTGTTCTCAGATCAAGACTGATCTGGAGCATCAACGTGGTTTGCTTTTAGCAAGCCTTTTTAAAACAGAGTCGTACTGGTCGCGGTCGACTCATCTTGGAGTTAGTTATGAAATTTGTCGCTTTTGAGCGCTCTATGCAAGGTACGGGTGCGAGCCGCCGTCTGCGCAATTCAGGTAAGACACCTGGTATTGTTTATGGCGGTGTAGATCAGCAACCCCAATTGGTCGAACTTGACCACAATGCCCTTTGGCACGCCCTGAAAAAAGAAGCTTTCCACGCAAGCATCTTGGACATGGAATTAAGCGGTAAAGAAACCAAAGTGTTGCTCCGTGACTTCCAAATGCACCCCTACAAACAATTGGTATTGCACATCGACTTCCAACGTGTCGACGCCAAAACCACTTTGAACCGCAAAGTGCCAATTCACTACTCAGGCGAAGAAACATCACCTGCTGTCAAAGTTGACGCTTGCCTGATCAATCACATCATGAATGAACTGGAAATCACTTGCTTGCCAGCAGATTTGCCAGAAGCCATCCATGTTGATTTGTCTGGTTTGAAAAAAGGTGTTTCTTTGAGCCTAGGCGACATCACATTGCCCAAGGGCGTGAAAGCCGTTACACATGGCAAGAAAAACCCTGTTTTGGTGTCTGTGGTGAACCCAGCCGCCGAAGAGGCTCCTGCCGCTGATGCAGCTGCCGCTGCGCCTGCTGCCGACGCTAAAGCCAAGAAGAAGTAATTTCTCCTCGCTTTAAACACGGACTGTGTTTCAAACAACCCGCCTCGTGCGGGTTGTTTTGTTTTTATACTCACACATGATCAAACTGTTTGTTGGCCTTGGCAATCCTGGCGCCGAATACGAAGACACCCGCCACAACGCTGGCTTTTGGTGGATCGACGCCTTGGCGCGTGATCTGAATGTGAACCTGGTACCCGATAAAAGCTATTTCGCCAAGGTGGCGCGCACGCAAATCAAAGGCCAAACTGTTTGGTTGCTAGAACCCCAAACTTTCATGAATCTCTCGGGCAAGTCGGTCGGCGCTTTGGCCAAGTTTTTTAAAATTGCCCCGCAAGAAATACTGGTAGCCCATGACGAGCTTGATGTGGTGCCCGGTGAAGCCAAGCTCAAATTTGGGGGCAGCCATGCTGGCCACAATGGACTTCGAGATATTCACGCCCAATTGGGCACCGGTGATTATTGGCGCCTTCGCTTAGGCATTGGCCACCCCGGCGTGAAAGCTGAGGTGATTAACTGGGTGCTCAAAAAACCCATGGCCGAGCAACGCGACCTGATTCAAGAAAGCATTGCCCGCTCAGTGAAAGCGGCTGACATGCTGATGCAAGGCGAGATGGAAAAGGCCATGGTGCAAATTCACACCAGCAAGCCGCCAAGGCCTAAGCCTCCCCGCCCCGAAGGCGTCTAAGCCCGTACTTTGGCCAGCAGCCTAGCTGGCACCTTAGCCGGCACTTTGAAGCCGCAGGTATTTTTGAAACAAGGTCTCTTTGGTTTCAATATGGGCTGGACTGACAGGAATACAGGCCACAGGGCACACCTGCACACATTGGGGTTCATCAAAATGACCGACGCATTCGGTGCACTTGTTGGGGTCTATTTCATAGATTTCAGGCCCGAGGTAGATCGCCTGATTGGGACACTCAGGTTCACACACATCGCAATTGATGCATTCGTCGGTGATCAACAAAGCCATCTAAACCTCACTTAATTCAGTTGGAATTATGGTTCAGTTGCGCAAGCCTACCATGCAGCACCTAAAATACCCCTGTGGAACCCTTACTCAACGCCGACCTACATTGCCACTCCGTGGTGTCCGATGGCACGCTCACGCCCGAGGCTTTGGCTGCGCGCGCCAAAGCCAATGGGGTGCAGCTTTGGGCCCTCACAGACCATGACGAAGTTGGCGGCCAAGAACGCGCCATCGCTTCGGCCAAAGCCTTGGACATGAAGTACCTTACAGGCGTTGAAATTTCCATTACCTTTGCGGGCAAAACAGTCCACATTGTGGGTTTGGGCTTTGATCACACCAACACCGACTTGGTGCAAGGCTTGCGCAACACGCGTGGCGGCCGGGCTGAGCGCGCCAAAGAAATGTCTGACGGTTTGGCCAAAGTTGGCATTCAGGGGGCCTTCGAAGGCGCCCTCAAATATGCAGGCAACCACGAACTCATTTCGCGCACTCACTTTGCGCGGTTCTTGGTTGAGTCTGGTGTCTGCAAAGATACGTCGGAAGTATTTCGCAAATACCTGACTGAAAATAAACCCGGCTTTGTACCGCACCGCTGGGCTTCACTAGAAAATGCCGTTCATTGGATTACAGGTGCCAGTGGCATTGCCGTCATTGCTCACCCTGCCCGCTATGGCTTTACGGCCAATGAAGAGTACGCACTGTTCACCGAATTTAAGAACCACGGCGGCCGTGGGGTTGAGGTGATTACCGGCAGCCACTCTAGTGCAGACGCCTTGCAATACGCCGACACGGCACTCGAATTTAATTTAGCCGCATCGCGCGGCAGCGACTTTCACAGCCCCGACGAAAGCCACACCGACTTAGGCACCCTGCCCTGGTTGCCTGGACAACTCACCCCCGTGTGGGAATTGTTGTCAGACCGCATCCAGTGATCCAAGCCCCTGCTCAAACGCTGGCTGGGATTGGGTTTGTCATTCTGTCAGTGGCTTGTTTTGCAATTTTAGACACCACCACCAAGCACATCAGCGCCAGCGTGCCCGTTCTGTTGGCCTTGTGGTTTCGTTATTTCATTCAAGCACTTTTTAGCACCGTGTTTTTTTTACCCAAGCGCGGCATAGCGCTGTTCAAAACAGAGCACCCCAGATTTCAAATGGTACGAGGCGCGCTTTTATTTAGCAGCAGTCTTTGTGCTTTTTACGGTTTGAAGTACTTGCCGGTGGGTGAGTTCACAGCCATTGTTTCCATCACGCCCCTCGTAGTGACGCTCATGGCAGCCTTGTCTTTGGGCGAAAAAGTCAGGAAGTTGCGTTGGGCTTTGGTGCTGTGTGCTTTTGCTGGCACCATGGTCATTGTGCGGCCAGGCAGCCAGAACTTCGATTGGGTCCTTATTTTTCCCTTCATACTCATTGCGACCAATTCAGGCTTTCATTTGCTCACGAGCAAAATGGCAAAAACTGAAGACCCCGTGACGATGAATGTTCTGACAGGTTGGGTGGGGACAGCGCTGGGTGCATTTTTGCTACCGTTTGCTTGGGAATTGCCCACTGACTGGTTTGTGTGGGCTCAACTGCTTCTGATGGGATTCTTTGCCACCATAGGGCATTATCTTTTGATCTTGGCGTTTACCAAAGCACCTGCCACCGTGCTCACGCCCTACTTTTACACGCAAATTGTTTTTGCCATGTTGGGTGGTTGGCTCATTTTTGATCACATGCCAGACCACTGGACTCTTGTGGGCATAGGCGTGGTGACCTTGTGCGGCGCATTGGGGGCTTGGCTTACAGTGCGCGAAAGCCGAGTTCAAATCATGCCGGTTGAGTCTTGATCGATTGAATTTTTATGGCTCAGTATTTTTCCGTTCACCCAGACAATCCTCAGCCACGTTTGTTAAAACAAGCTGTAGCGTTGCTCAATCAGGGCGGCGTATTGGCCGTACCCACAGACTCCAGTTATGCGTTGGTTTGTCACATGGACGATAAAACTGCCGCCGATCATTTGCGCAAAGTGCGAGGCGTGGACGACAAACATCACCTGACCTTGCTGTGTCGTGATTTAAGTGAATTGGCCAACTACGCCAAAGTAGACAACACCCAGTTTCGCTTGCTGAAGCAGGCTACACCGGGTGCCTTTACCTTCATATTGGAAGCCACCAAAGAAGTGCCCCGCAGAGTGAGCCATCCGCAACGTAAAACCATTGGCCTGCGTGTGCCTCAGCATGCTGTGTTGCAAGAGCTGCTGGCCTTGCATGGCGCACCGCTTTTGGCCACCACGCTCATCCCACCCGGAGAGTCTGACCCACTTAACGATCCCGAAGAAATTCGAGATCGCTACGAAAAACTGATTGCCGGCATCATTGACGCGGGCGCCTGTAGCCTTGAGCCCACCACGGTGGTGGACTGCACCGGCGATCACATTGAAGTGGTGCGTCAAGGTTTAGGCGATGTTGCCATATTGGGCTTGTAAATCAAGCTGAGAAAGTTTTAGAAATTTCTAAAAACTTCACGACTCTTTGAGACAATGCGCTGTGGACACCACTAACCTCATCCAAACCGTTTCGGTCTATGCCATTCCGGTGATTTTTGCCATCACCCTGCATGAGGCTGCGCATGGCTATGCTGCCAAATATTTTGGCGACAACACCGCTTACATGATGGGCCGAGTGACACTCAATCCGTTTCCTCACATTCATTTAGTGGGCACCATTCTTTTGCCCTTGCTGCTTTACTTCAGCACCAATGGTGCTTTGCTCTTCGGTTTTGCCAAACCTGTTCCAGTTGATTTTGGCAATCTGCGTCATCCCAAACGCGACATGGTGTGGGTGGCCTTGGCAGGGCCTGCGTCTAACCTGGTTCAAGCCATTGTGTGGGCACTTCTATTCGTGGTCTACACTGACTTTGGTGTCTCAGAAAAGTTTTTCTTGGCCATGTGCAAAGCCGGCGTGCTAAGCAATGTCGTCATGTTCGCTTTCAATTTATTCCCACTCCCCCCCTTAGATGGCGGCCGAATTGTGGTGGGCTTGTTGCCTTGGAAGCAAGCTTATCAATTTTCTCGCGTTGAGCCCTACGGCTTCTACATCGTCATGGCCTTGGTCATCACGGGCGTGGTCAACCACTTGTGGCTAGACCCCGTCATGAACGCCACGTTTGGACTCATTCAACTCATGTTGAAATCTATTTCCTAAAGCTGATTGATATGACGACAGACTCAAACAAGGTTGCGCGCACTCGCGTTTTAACGGGCATTACCACCACTGGCACACCTCACTTAGGCAACTATGTGGGTGCCATTCGCCCCACCGTGCAAGCCAGCCTCAACCCAGCCACCCAAGGCTTCTACTTTTTGGCCGACTACCACGCGCTCATTAAGTGCGATGAGCCTGCGCGCATTCAACGCTCTACTTTAGAAATTGCCGCCAGCTGGATTGCAGCAGGCCTTGACCCCGAGCGCGTCATGTTCTACCGTCAATCCGACATTCCAGAAATTCCAGAGCTCACTTGGTTTCTCACCTGCGTCACGGGCAAAGGCGTCCTAAACAGAGCACACGCCTACAAAGCCTCTGTCGATAAAAACAACGCAGCCGGCAACGACCCCGATGCCGATGTATCTGCCGGTTTGTTCATGTACCCCGTGCTCATGGGCGCCGACATTTTGATGTTCAAGGCACACAAAGTGCCTGTAGGCCGCGATCAAATTCAGCACATTGAAATGGCCCGCGACATGGCGTCTAGCTTCAACCACTTGTATGGCGAACATTTGGTGTTACCTGAAGCGGTCGTTGAAGAATCTGTAGCGCTGCTGCCAGGGCTTGATGGCCGCAAAATGAGCAAGAGCTACGACAACACCATTCCGCTTTTTTCTAGCAGTGCGCAGTTGAAGAAATTGATCTCTGGCATCGTGACCGATTCACGCGCCCCCGGCGAAGCCAAAGACACTGAGGGCTCTGCATTGTTTCAAATTTACCAAGCATTTGCCAGTGCCCAAGAGACCACCACCCTGGCCAAGGCCTATGCAGATGGCATCGGTTGGGGTGACGCCAAGCAAATTTTGTTTGAGCGCATTGACCGCGAAGTGGCGCCTATGCGAGCGCAATACGAAGAACTCATCAACAACCCGGCCAAAGTAGATGCCATATTGCTGAAGGGCGCTGCCAAAGCACGCGAACTGGCCACACCTTTGATCAAAGAGTTGAGACACGCGGTTGGTCTTCGATCCTTGGCCAGTCATGGAGATGCTCAAGTTTCAGCAAAAGCTTCGCGCGTCGCAGTGCCTTCCTTCAAACAGTACCGTGAAAAGGATGGCCAGTTTTATTTCAAACTCGTCGACCCTCAAGGAACCGTTCTGCTACAAAGTTTGGGGTTCAACTCACCCAAGGATGCCGGCTTGGCCATTGCACAACTGCAGCAAGTTGATGTCAAAGCCATGACCGACTTAGGAACGCAAATTGGCTTAGGCGAGGGAGTGAAGTTGGCCGAAGTGGCCGCAGCCTTAGAAGCACTGCGTACTGAATTGGCAGAAAAAGCCAAAGCCAAGGGCTAGTCCTAAGCCAGTTAGACGGGTGTAACCCTAAGGCTTTTTGAATGATTCTGAAAAATCTGTAATAAGTGTTCAAATTTCACAAAAGTTGCTTGATTTGTTGCAGAGTTTGCTGATACTCTCATACTTTAAGTTTCATTCTTGAGCACACCATGACCGTTTACGTCATTGACGACCACCCCCTGATGCGCGACGCCCTCACCATGCTGGTTCAACGGGTTCGCCCCGGATTGAAGGTGGTTTCTGTGGCCAAACTGAGCAGTTTGGAGGCCACGGTTGAACGTCAAGGCACCCCTGAATTGATTTGTCTCGACCTTAAATTGCCAGATACCTTGGGCTTGTCGGGCGTGCATGCTGTGAAGGCCAAATTTCCCGATGTCCCTTTGGTGGTGGTCACAGGCTCTGAAGCAAGCGAGTGCGAAGCTGCTTGCCTTGAAGCCGGTGCCAATTTGTTTTTAGAAAAAGCCAGCCCACCCAATGCGATCATTGAGGGCCTGCGCACTTTCCTTCCTTCTCCCAAGGAAGAAGCTGCAGCCGAGGGCGCTGTAGCTGCGCCCACCAAACTGTCTAAGCGACAGAAGCAATTGATTTTGATGTTGGACCAAGGCCTTAGCAACAAAGACATTGCCGATAAGCTCACCATCAGCGAGCACACCGTCAAGGTTCACTTCTGGCGTTTGTTTAGAAGACTTGGCGTGAACAGCCGCACGCAGGCTTTGCACTTTGCCCGCACCAACGGCTGGCTAGGTATTTAATCTTTTTTCTTTTTGTTGATGATGTCGGGTGTGACAGCGTCAATCACATTGATCACCGTCTTGCCGGTGTAAATGACGGTAGATGCCACGGCATCGGCCACGGCCACAACGGCGCAGCCTTGAAGGCAAAGACAAGCCACAATGGCCAATGCAAATTTCATAGACTGTCTCTCCATCGAATTGAGTGCAATGCCGCAATTCTAAGGGTTTTAACTTTCTACAAATATTCTGGCCTTGCGCGGTGTGAGCACCAAGGTCTCGCCTTCCTTGTAGGCCTGTTCAGCAAAAAGGTGCGAAGACAACTGCGCTTCAATGACGGTGTCTTTGGCAAAGTCATGGTGGTCTAAAGGCTCAAACTCTAAACGCGCAATGGGGCCTACCACAATGGCGCGGGTGAGTTTGGCCTTGATGCCTGCATCGCCGGTACTGTAGCGCTTTACTTCAATGTCATGCGGACGCACATAGGCAAAGGCTTTACTGTCTTGCACGAACTGATGCTCGGGGCTGTTGAGGCTCACAGCGCTGTCGCCACCGATGCGCATTTCGCCTTCGTGCGCTCGGCCATGGAACAAATTCACATCGCCTAAGAAACCATACACAAAGGGGCTGGCAGGATGGTCCCACACTTCTTGAGGCGAGCCAATTTGCTCGACACGGCCGCTGTTCATGAGCACCACGCGGTCGGCCACTTCCAAAGCTTCTTCTTGGTCATGCGTGACAAAAATACTGGTGACATGCAAATCGTCGTGCAGGCGGCGCAACCAGCGGCGCAACTCTTTGCGCACTTTGGCATCGAGCGCGCCAAAGGGCTCATCGAGCAACAACACTTTAGGCTCTACCGCCAATGCACGCGCCAATGCAATGCGCTGACGCTGCCCACCTGAGAGTTGTGAAGGGTAGCGATCGGCCAGCCAATCGAGTTGCACCAAATTCAACAGGTCGTGCACTTTTTGTTGGATGACTGAATCTGTTGGACGCTGATTTCGCGGCTTCATGCGCAGGCCAAATGCGACGTTCTCAAACACCGTCATATGGCGAAACAAGGCGTAGTGTTGAAACACAAAACCCACTTGGCGCTCGCGCACATGCACGTGCGTGGTGTCCTCACCACTGAAGGCAATGGTACCGGTGTCGGCTGTTTCTAAACCCGCAATGATGCGCAGCAAGGTGGTTTTGCCACAGCCTGATGGGCCGAGCAAGGCCACTAACTCGCCGGAGTCAATGTCAAGACTCACATCACGCAGTGCGTGAAAATTGCCAAACTGTTTGTGGACATTTCTAATTTCGATGCTCATGATGCGGCTTTCACTGACAGTGTTGCATAAGCTGTCTGGGTGTTTTCTGGTGATAATTGGCCAATGGCTTTCATCTCGCGTTCGTGGCGCCACTCGGCCACCGACTTGATCACCAAGGTAACCAGCGCCAGCAAAGCCAACAAAGACGCCACTGCAAAAGCGGCCACCGATTGGTACTCGTTGTACAAAATTTCAACGTGCAAGGGCATGGTGTTGGTCTGGCCGCGAATGTGACCCGAGACCACCGACACCGCACCAAACTCACCCATGGCGCGCGCATTGCACAAAATCACGCCGTAAATCAAACCCCACTTGATGTTGGGCAGCGTGACATACCAAAATGTTTGCCAGCCTGTAGCACCCAACACAATGGCGGCCTGCTCTTCCTCGTTGCCCTGTGCTTGCATGAGGGGAATGAGTTCGCGTGCAATGAAGGGGAATGTGACAAAGATGGTGGCCAACACAATGCCTGGCACTGCAAAGATCACTTTCAGGTCATGCTCTTGCAGCCAAGGACCAAACCAGCCTTGGGCGCCAAACATCAACACATACACCAAACCAGCCACCACAGGTGATACCGAGAACGGCAAGTCCACCAAGGTGGTCAACACCGATTTACCTTTGAATTCGTATTTGGCAATGCACCATGCGGCAGACACACCAAATACCAAATTGAGGGGTACGGTAATGAGCGCCGTGATGAGTGTGAGCCGAATGGCTGACCATGCATCGGGTTCTTTAAGCGCTTCCCAATAAGCGTCGAAGCCTTTGCGCAATGCTTCTGCAAAAACTGCAGCCAGAGGCAAGACCAAGAATAAAAATAAGAAGACGAGCGAAATACCGATGAGCGTACAGCGCACCCATGGCGCTTCAGTGGTACCTGCTTCTGCTCGGCGAATAATGGGCGTGCTCATACAGGCCCTCCTGAACGACGGCGCTGCCAAGTTTGCAAGCCATTGATGACCAAGAGCAAGATGAAGGAGATGACCAACATGACAGTGGCCACTGCAGTAGCACCCGCGTAGTCGTATTGCTCTAACTTGCCAATGATGATGAGCGGTGTGATTTCAGAAATCATGGGCATGTTGCCCGCAATGAAAATGACAGAGCCGTATTCTCCAATGGCCCGCGCAAAGGCCATGGCAAAGCCTGTAAGCAAGGCTGGGGCAATAGAAGGAAAAATAACGCGCGTAAAAGTTTGCCAGCGCGAAGCGCCCAAACAAGTGGCCGCTTCTTCCAATTCTTTTTCAGCGTCTTCCAGCACTGGCTGTACGGTACGAACTACAAAGGGCAAGCCTATGAAGATGAGCGCAATCACAATGCCGTTGGCATTAAAGGCCAATTGAACGCCCATAGGCTCTAGGTACTGTCCCACCCAACCGTTGCCGGCCAACAATGCCGTTAAAGAAATACCAGCCACCGCGGTGGGCAATGCAAAAGGCAAATCCACCAAAGCATCAACAATTTTTTTGCCAAAGAACTGATAACGCACTAACACCCAGGCTACCAGCAAGCCAAACACCACATTGACCAAAGCAGCAATCAAAGATGCGCCAAAGGTAAGGCGATAGGACGCCATGACACGTGGTCCTGTGACAGCATCCCAAAACTGATCCCATGTGAGCGTGAATGTTTTGAACACCAGCGCCGACAATGGAATGAGCACAATTAGGCAGAGGTACATCAAGGTGTACCCCAAGGTGATCTTGAAACCGGGCAATACCCGGGCGGGCGCCCTGCGCTTGGCAGGAGCCACCGCTGCGGAACTAGACAGCATGAATTACTTGACGGTGTACAGCTTGTCGAAATTGCCACCGTCGTTGAAGTGCACTTTTTGTGCTTCAGCGAAAGAGCCAAACACTTCATTCACAGTGAACAACTGCAAAGGCTTGAAGGTCTTGCTGTATTTTTTCAAGATGGCAGGGTTGCTAGGGCGTAGGGCGTGCTTGGCGGCAATCTCTTGTGCTTCATCAGAGTAAAGGTAGTTCAAATAGGCCTTGGCCAAATCGCCAGTGCCTTTTTTGTTGACTGTGCGTTCCACAACTGCCACGGGGTTTTCGGCCACGATGCTGATGGAAGGATGGATGGCATCTACTTTGCCGGCACCAAACTCGTTGTCTACAGAAATCACTTCTGATTCAAAAGTCACCAGCACATCGCCAATGTTGCGTTGCAAGAAGATGGTGGTGGCATCACGACCACCCTTGGCCAATACAGGCACGTTTTTGTAGAGCTTGGCCACAAAGGCTGCAGCATCGGCTTCAGTGCCACCCTTTTTGCGCACATAACCCCAAGCGGCCAAATAGGCCATGCGGCCATTGCCACCTGTTTTGGGGTTGACCACAATCACTTGAATGCCAGGCTTGATGAGGTCGTCCCAGTCTTTGATGTTTTTGGGATTGCCATTGCGGGTGAGGAACAGCATGGTGGAGCTGGTGGGCGATGCGCTATGCGGAAATCGTTTGGTCCAATCGGCCGCCACGATGCCTTTGCTGGCCAAGAACTCGATGTCGGTGGTGGTGTTCATGGTGACTACGTCGGCATCGAGACCGTCGTTGACGGCGCGAGCTTGCGCACTAGAGCCGCCATGCGCTTGGTCAATCTTGAGGTCTTTGCCAGTGGTCTTTTTGTAGTTGGCCACAAAGGCCGAGTTGTATTCTTTGTAAAACTCGCGGGCCACGTCGTAGGAGGCGTTTAGCAATGTTTGGGCGGAGACGTTGAGGCCAGAAACGGCCAGCAAAGCGGCTGCGGCGATGGATTTGATGTTGTTCATGATGCGTCTCAATTGAGTAAGGACGCGATTGTGAAACCCATCCTTCAAAACTCAAACGAATCATTTGTTGTTTGTTTATACAAATAATGCATATAGAA